>Ga0265323_10000145_pt1 | contig 41273 bp, 69 predicted proteins | sample 41225metaG_FD_193580 | JGI IMG/M metagenome (GOLD analysis project Ga0265323, IMG submission 193580) | Rhizosphere microbial communities from Carex aquatilis grown in University of Washington, Seatle, WA, United States - 4-12-25 metaG | ecosystem: Host-associated > Plants > Roots > Rhizosphere...
TAGGCATTGGTTAAAATATCATTTTGGGAATGCAACTAAATGTGAAAACCCAAGATGTAAAAATAAAGGGGCTAAACGTTTCAACTATATCTTAAAGACAAATAAGGCATATGAAAAGAAACGTAGCAACTTTAAAATGTTTTGTGCAGTGTGTTCGTGTAAATATAGGAGCAAATAAACATGTTAATTTTAACTCGACGGATTGGAGAGACAATTATAATTAATGACAATGAAATTAGGTTTACAGTGTTAGGCATAAACGGTTATCAAGTAAGAATCGGAATTGATGCAGATAAAAAAGTAATTATACACAGAGAAGAAGTATATAACCGCATTCAAGCAGAAAAGGCTAAAGACGAGCCAGAATGGATAGAAGAAGAAACAGAACAAGAGACAACAAAGGAGGAAACAAAATGATGAAAGTAATTAATACAGACATTAAAGAAGATGAAATAAAAAAGATTTTAAAAGAACTAACAAAACATGATGGTGATAATGATGAAGCAACAGAGAAACGCATGATGGTGATAACGAATGATGCTATAGAAGAACTATCACTATTTGCAGATAAATTTTCTAATAAATATTACCATGGATTATTTGAACAAATAGTTTTAAATCTCATATATGAAAGATTTAAATACTTATTAATGATAGAAAAACAGTTTCTTAAAATAAAACCCGAAGGATTGCGGCTCATGTCGGACGATACAAAAGCAGCTTGGGAAAGTAGTTTGTTATTATTAGAAGAGTTAAATAAACAAATGGAGCCGGTTCTTTTGCATTCTTTGATTCAATATAAATTACTTTCAAAAAAGAAGGAAGATAAAAATGAACATACTGACAATGGCTGAAAATATATCCAAAAATGGGCTGGATAATACAATTAAATTTAGAGCACACAGACAGATAGAGCTATGCAAGCAACAAGGTATTCCTTTATTTGCTCAAAAAGATGGCGTGTGCTTTAACTGTCGAGAACAAATATATATGAGGCTGGACGGTTCAGAACTAATTACTAGCTGTCCGTTTTGCAACAAAAGTTATTGCGATTAAATTAAAAAGGGGAATTTATGAGTCTATCAGAAGAAAATAAAGAAATAATAGGCACAGCAGTTGCAGCAACTATTGTGCTTTTTGTAGTTATCGCAACAGGTTGGGGTGTTTTTGCACTAAGCAGAGTTTATAGCGTTTGGGCACAAGGAAAAGAAGGACAAGCAGAGTTAAGTAAGGCGCAATGGAATAGACAAATAGCAGTTCAGGAAGCAAAAGCAAAGGAAGAATCTTCAATATTATTAGCCCAAGCTGAAGTAGAACGTGCAAAGGGGGTGGCTCAGGCTAACAAAATCATAGGTGACAGCTTGAAAAATAATGAAGCTTATTTGCGGTACCTTTGGATTACTGACGTAGCAGGTACTAATGTTGGCAAATCTGTTGTTTATGTACCAACTGAGGCTAACCTTCCAATTTTAGAAGCTAACAGGTTCACAACTAAATAAACATGCAACTATTTATTAAAATAAGAGGGACATTTTATGCTTGAATCATTTATGCAAATATTAGCAATAACCGGGCTTGGGTTATTAGTCTTGATTATAGCCGATGTTATAGGCCGCCAGATCGTTTTAAAGCTACGATCATCGAAAAGGAGTACCAAGACATGGGTAAGAGGAGATTATGCAAATAAAGGGGCTAAGGAAACTAAATTAGAGCCTAAGAACTTCAGACAGTTAGAAACTAAGAAATGGAAAGCGCAGGTATTATAAATCTAAAACTAAAGGAGTATAAACATGGACATATTATTAATACTTTTAATATCAATGACTTTATGTGCATTAGTAACTTGGATAGGTATTAAGTTTTGTTGTTAATAAATAAAAGGGCTAAGGGGAGATCAGGAATCCTTAGCCCTGACATAGTGTAATCTGCCAGCAAGTTGACTGGCTCAAGCATTATCCCGTTGTATATTAATTTTATCAAACAATATTTTCATTCTTTTAGAAACATTACCAGCTATCATTTTTATATATAATTCTTTGTTTTCATTATATAAATTAACCTGGTCTTCGCATACTTGAGCTTTAGTTCCGCACATGCGTTTCATTTGTGCCACCCAGTCTTCATTAGTTACAATTCTAGCCATCCGTTGTTCTGCATTGTAAAATTCCTTTTCTTCCGGAGTGTATGTCATGCTGCGCCGCGGTATATATTTCATCTGCGAACCTCCACATATTCATCATCCCAACGTTCTTGGTTTAGATATGTTTCTGGAAGTTGGATATATTGAGACTCGCAAAGTTTATGTGTCCTTGGCTCTAGCCAGCCGTTGGGGGAAATGTTCTTTAAGCGGAACTCTATATCATCAAGGATCTGCTCTGCCTTTGCCGAACATCCTTTGCTTTTCCACTTTAACTCTGCCTTGGCTCTTCCCTGTCTACGAGGGTATTTTTCCCAAAATTCATTAAAAAATAACATGCGTTCATCGACCGCTTTTTGGAAAGATGAACATTTCTTTTCTTTTTTATTTATATTTATATCTTTTGTGGGGTCATTTTCTGACGTATTAATTGGAGCTAATACGTCATTTTCTGACGTATTAGGTATTGTTAATGGGTCATTTTCTGACGTATTGCTAAATTTAATTTCATAATATGTCTTGGTTTTTTTACCGCACCCTTCTCTTTCTATAACAATTAAATCATGAGTACATAATTCTTTAATAGCTTTAACTAACGACACCCTGGATTTAATTCCTGAAAGAAGCATTAATTGCATATTAGATATTCGGTCAGCTTCTTTATGCCAACCTATTGTTTTGCGGCAAATAATTAAAAATATTTTAGCTGCGTTTGCGGAAAGTTTAGGTAAGTATTCATCAATAAAAATATTAGGTATTTGCGTATAAGCGAGATGAGGAATAGCCATGACATTATGCTCCTAAAAAGAAAAATCCTTTCTAGGAGTGTCAGCGTGTGAAGGTTGTAGACCTCGATAGTCCACCTCGAGCCTTTGGCAAAGCTCTAACCAACACCCCTAGAAAGGATTAACTCTAATCGCCAAATTAGTACTTCACACGATTAGAATTTTAATCTTAAGGAATAATTACGTCAATATAAACAAATAAAAAAGTAGCAACCAGGTAAGATTCGAACTTACGGAGCCGCATTCACTAGTATGGAGCGTGTCTAGTATTAGCTCTCTGCAGCTCATTCTCGCGAAGAATTGCCTTAGGCCACTCAGCCACTGGTTGCATAAAAAAAATCCCAACTGTCATACATACTCGTTTATCGATGGTTTGCACCAAGATGCTTATTAACTTTTCATTCTTAAATGTATAACAGTCAGGAATTAGTTCACTCAGCAATTGAATAATCTTTTACAATATCATGCAAAGAATAAGGTAAATTATATTTCTTAATTAGCTTCTCTAATAATAATAATGTAGAGCTAGAAGGGACATCAGTTCTTCTTTCGTAGAAAGAAATAGAACCCTGTCCACGAGAAATTAACTTTCCAAACTCTGCTTGAGTTAATTCTAATGTTTCCCTTATCTTTTGGATAATGGTTTTATTTTGCTTAGGTTCTTTATTTGGCATATTATTAGTAATATTATTCTGCTTGACATTTAATAGTGATAGTATTATAATTAGTGCTAGTTGTCAAGATTAAATTATATTGTGAAGTCATGCGGGGTCAAGTGCTGTTCGGTACTGCATTGTACGACAAAGCAAAGTTTTTTGTGGAACCAAGTGATGTATAGCACCGCCCTGTGAAGAAATGGGTAGTAAAGCAAAGGTTTTAATGTTGTAAAGTTTTTAACGTCGTGGTGTTGGGTCTTGTGAAGTTCAGTGAAGTATCGCGATGTAAAGCAAAGCAAAGAATATTAACTATCGGGGGTAAAATGATAATAGATGTAGAAATAGAAGGTGTGACACCATTATTAATGGCGAAGTTTAATATTGATGTTTTATCCGAGCCGAAAAAGAAAAATAAAAATGTAACAAAAGAAGAATTTGCAGAAGAACTAGCATATAGAAATAAAGATGGTGAATTATTTGTCCCTGGATTTAATGTTTTTCGCACAATAATGGAAGGTGGGCGTTTTGTTAAGAATGGAAAGTCAAAAGTTACTACACTTAAAAACAGTATGATTGGAGCAGGCGTTACATTCCTAACAGAAGAATGTTTATTGAATAAAAAAGAATATGAAATAAGTACAATGAGTGCAGTAAATAGAGTAATGGGAGATGCAAGAATAATAGTACATCGTCCTATATTTAAAGAATGGAAAATTAGTTTCGCTATAGATGTTGACGAAGAAATGTTTAGCTCAACGTTAATAAAAGAAGTTATTGAAAGCTCTGGAAAGCGTATTGGATTAGGAGCTTTTAGACCTGATAGAAAGGGCACATTTGGTAAGTTTAAGATTATAAAGTTTATAGTTAGAAATTGACTAAGTACCGCCTTGTCCTGTTTTGTGCCGCAAGTTAAAGTAAAGCAAAGTTTTTAATGATTGCCCAGTTTTGTGATGCGAGGCTGAGCAAATCAAAGTAAAGTTTTTATATGGTACAAAGCCCCGTATTGTGGGGCAAAGCCAGGTCAGGTAAAGTAAAGCAAAGTTTTTAATATAGTAAATAAAATTACTGTAACGCAACGCCTAGAAATGTAGTGCAGATTGATGTAAAGCAAAGTTTTTAATGATATAAAGCCAAGCGAAGTATATTCCTGTTTTGCTGGGCAAATTAAAGCAAAGTTTTTATATGAGTGAACATATGATGAAATACAAAATAATAAATGATTTAGAACTATTAAGTATCAAGGTTGATCGATATAGAGATGATACGAAAAAGTTTCTAAAAGATGATTCTAAGCTAAAAGTTTATGTTTATAGCTTATATGATGCAATACAACAACAAATAAATTTTATTAAATCAAAATACGTTGAGGGAAACAAATGACAAAACAAACAGAAATACAAGATAAAAAGAGAATAGAAAAAATAATAGAAAATGAAATTAAATTACTGCAAGCAAATTCTCAATCAATTGTTAATTTTATAGCTAAATTTGATCACAATTCAACATTTTTTATCTTTCCAACTGTATTTTTAAAATGGGCTGGGCACGTATTCGACGGTGAAGATGATTATAGTCAAGAAATGTCAAAAAAAATTATACCAATTTGTCTTTCCCTATCCGCGGCAGGACTCCTGATATATTTAAGTGAAAGTTTAAAAGATGAAAATCTATCAAAAGAAGAATTAATGGACTTAGTAAACAACTATATAAAAGAGGTAGTAAAAAATGAATCCATTTAAAAAAGCAGAAAGAAAAAAAGCAAAGTTAAGAATGGCGCTTGTTGGTTGCTCCGGCTCTGGAAAAACAAAATCAGCTCTATATCTAGCTAAAGGCATCGGCGGCAAAATTGCTGTTATAGATACTGAACGCGGAAGTGCGTCCTTATACTCAGATGTTACAGAGTTTGACACGCTAGAATTGAATGCTCCATTCACCCCACAGCGATATATTGATTTCATTAAGGCAGCAGAAAAAGCCGGCTATACAACACTCATTATTGATTCATTATCTCATGCATGGGCTGGAGAAGGGGGCTTATTGGAAATGGTAGACAAGTTCACCGCATCATCAAGAAGTGGAAACGCTTTTAGTACCGGGTGGAAACATTGTACTCCAGAACAAAATAAACTCGTAGGGACTATTTTAGGCGTTAACCTTCACATAATTTGTTGCATAAGAACCAAAACAGCTTATGAGTTGCAAACAAATGAAAAAGGGAAATTATCTCCAGTTAAAATAGGACTAGCACCAGTTCAAAGAGAAAACATAGATTATGAGTTTACATTGATTTTTGATATTGATCATGAATCACATTTCGCTAAAGTTTCTAAAAATAGAACTTCATTGTTTAATGATGTACCATTCCTAATTACAGCTAAGACCGGAGAAGAAATATTAAATTGGCTTAATGAAGGAATAGATGTTGTTGTCCCCGATACAACAGATTTAGATATATCAAAACAAGATGTTATCGATAGGTTGTCAAAATCTAAAAATATGGATGAATTAAAGTTAGCATTTGTTGAAGCAACTGAATTAGCTAAGAAATTAAATGATGAAGTATTTACAAGATCAATAATCGATACTAAAGATAGAATAAAAGATTCACTAGAATATTCTTATGACCAAAGAAGTAACGCTCCTGATGTAGAAAATTATAATGAAAAGCATAGCTGACTAAAGAGGGAAGTAAGATTTGGAGGATGTGGGGGTAGTTGGGAATGGTGGAAAGATTATATAAATAAACATGGTGAATAACAAATGAAACTTTACGAAATATCACACCAGCTAGAAGAGTTGATGTCTAATCTGCAAATAGATGAAAATGGGGAAATAAATCCAGAACAGATTGAACTCTTGGGTCAGTTAAAATTAGAAGAAACAGAAAAGGTAATTAGCATAGGCAGATTAATAAAGAACCTTGATGCTGAATGTGCCGGGTTAACGTGTGAAGTTGCCAGGCTTAAAACAAGAGTACTTCCCCTTGAAAAGAAAATAGCATGGCTTGAGAATTATCTTACAATAAATGTAGCGGGCAAAACATTTAAAGATTCAACTGTTGAAATAAAGTGGCGCAAGAGCCAATCAGTTAATATAATTGATGAAAAGATTATCCCAAATGAATATAAAAAACATATACCAGAAGCTTTCATTGCTGATAAAAATAGTATCAAAGAAGCGTTAAAAGAAGGTAAAATAGTTTGCGGTGTTGAATTAAAAGATAACTTAAATTTACAAATTAAATAACGAGGAAAAACATATGACTATAATTAGATTTGAAAATCCATTAATACAATCAGAAATGGTTAAATTTAGTGTAACTAAAATTGAACCCTTTGTTTCTAAAGCCGGGAACTCAGGAGCTTCAGTTCAACTTTATATTGAAGATCCAAAATCAGGCAAAGCGGCAAGAATAAGAACCATTCTTATTGCACAAATGCCACATATTCTAAAACATTTCTGTGAGGCAATTGGCAAGCCAGAATTATATAAAAAAGATGAGACCTCATTAAACACTGATGAGTTAATTGGAGCTAAAGGTTATTTAATTCTAGGTATAAGGCACAATGATTATAATGATATTGATGAAAATTATGTTAGAGACTTTATCTCAAAAGATAAGGCACCAGCTGATATTATAGACGATAAGATTCCTTTCTGATGAAATAAAAGGGGGCTTTTATGACACAAGATGATCTTATTTTACAATTAAGAACAAAAACCTTTTTGCTTGAAATATTTGCTGATTTGCTAGAGCGACGCAAATTCATAGATGCAAGCAGAACTGCATCTGATCTGGCAGGCAATATTAATCGAGAACTGAATGATTTTGTTCAAAAAAATAAAAATACCTATAATTCCAGGAAGATATGGGAAACTACGAAGAATAATATTTCAACATTAATTGATACTGCTAACCCTGTTCTATCTCAACATAGGGGATATAAACAAATAATTGCCAATATTATTATTGGAGTTCTCACAATAGGTATAGCATTAGGTGTTAAAAGACTTTTTACAGGCAGCTTTCTTTTCTTTAATCAAACCAAAACATCAGCATTAGCAAATGACATTAAAGAACAAGTTAAGATAACTCCAGAGAAATTGTCATCGCCAAATAACCTTGAAAGAAAGTCCCCATCTTTTTTTTTACCAAATAGGTTAGATTCACCGTTAGAATCAAACAATGATAGTCTTATAATACAATACATAAGAGACAAGAGGGAGCGTACATTAAAAAAAAGATATTATACATTAAAAAATAGATTATCTGTAAGGCACATAGTAAAACCAATTGAAGCACCGTCCAAAATAGCAACGCCAAGCCCTATAAGAAAAACAACATCACAATATTTCAATATAGAAGAAGACAATAACGTTCCTGCGTCTAAAAATTTCGGTGTATTATGAAAGAAGAAATAGAGATGGCTTGTTTTTTTAAAGCTACAAAGGAAACAAATAAAAATATACATGATATTTGCAGTGAAGCAATAATAGAAGAAATAAGGATAGAGCATGATTTATGGCCTGGCGAAATGTACAGCTTATGTAATGAGATTATGCAATTGGATTCTTATAAACTGCGTACTGCAAACTATGGGAAGAATTTAGATGAGTTTAAAAATACTCATGAATCAGATATTCAATCACATAATTTAAATGTACTTGTAGATATGCTAAAACGTCATTTTAAAGATTACCCATACGCTATAGATAATAGTGATAGCGACAGTGATAATGATAGTGGTGGTGAAGTTTCCGCTAAAAAGATGGCAACAGGCTGGGATATATTGTCACTTAAACAAATTAGACTAACTCCAGAACCTTGAGGTGAATATATGATTATAGAAGAGCAACCAGTTAGAGATGAACCAGGCGTCCCGGGAGATGGGAGTGATGAGGAAGATTTATGTGTGAGCAAATAAAAAAACCATGTCCATTTTGCATGCGTGAACCACAAATTAATGCGACATGTTTAAGATGCTATATTGAAGGAGATATAAACATTAACAAAGCCTATGTTATTTCTTGTGTTGGACATGCAGAAATGTATATAGATTATCAAGATGAAGAAGTCCAAGAATTTATGAAACATCTATTAATCAAACGTTGGAACACGAGGGCAACGCAATGAGTGAAACAGTATTTGATAAAATAGAAAGATATAAAAAAATGTCCCTAAACGAACAATTGGACGATTGGTTTGGTGACCAAAAAACATTCTTAAGAGGTTTATGTTGCGCTGAATGTATTAGTAGAAATATAACAGTAACTGAGATAATGATTAATTTTGAATATCAATGCTACAAAGCTGATCATTCACGTGATTTCCTACTGGGGATACTTTAAATGACTCCTAAAGCACCAATAAAATGGGATGTAAAATGGTATATAGATTTTGATAGCTGTGATGAAGATACAAAGAAAGCAGCTATTGAAATGGCAAAGGAACAGATGCGATGCTCGACGTGCAGATTTCATCATATTGACACCTGTCTTTCGAAATATACGGCACAAATTACAGATGCTCCTTGGGGTTTAATACTTGATGAACCAAATAACTACGGCTGCGTATATTGGGAGAAGAAAGAATGACTCCAAAAGAGAAAAATTTATGATCGCATTAATACTTTCTATAATAGCATTTTTTCTAGCATGTTATTCTTTGTATATAGCATTCATAAGAAATAAAAATCTTGAAGATAAATTGTTATTTTATCAAGAAAAAGAAATAAAAGGTTTACAAGAAGTCATTACTGAAATAATGGAGAAAGAATGAGCGAAGAACAAAAAAAAGAAGAGATTATTTGGGAAAAGAAAAATAATAAAGATAAATTAAATACAATTAGAAACTATATTGCATCTAATTCTACCTCGCAAGGCAGCCTCCATGCATTAGAATTGCTATGCTTATTATATGGGGATGAATGGATTACTTGGCTCATCTCGAGGGTGAAAGAATGAGTACTAATAATTTAAAACCAGGGTTCTTCTATATGTTTTCAATTGAAAATAAATCATCTGTTAACCATGAACAAGTTGAAGAGGCGTTTTTAACTATTTTCAAATTTATGAAAGACAATAAAATAATGCATGACGACTGGTTTTATACTGATGACGAAGGTAGGCATTTCCATGCTAGCGTTATGACATCTTCATTTGATGAGGAGAAAGAATGAGCACACTTCGTTTGATTATTTTTACAATTACTCTTTCTGCAATAATTCTAATAAATTGCGCTATTAGTAATTATCTACATTTTGATCGGCTGGAATCCATCTTGCTTCCAGCCTGCACAACATGGCTGTATTTCTGTTTATATTTTAACCTTGGGAGGATTTAACAATCTTGTTCATCTTGAAAATAAGAAAGACCCAATGCTGCCAAGCCAAATAACACAATATTCATACATAAATCCATAAAAGATTTAATTAACAATAAAGGTGATAAATGAAAAAGAAAGTAAGCAAAAAATATGTAATTGTTAGAACTTGTTCAGCAGGGGTATTTGCTGGATATATTAAAAGTAGAAAAGGGCAAGAGGTTGTAATGACTAATGCACGTCGACTTTGGTATTGGAGTGGAGCAGCATCATTATCGCAACTTGCTATGGAAGGAGTTAGCAAACCTGAAAATTGTAAGTTTCCATGTGAAGTTGATGAAATAGAGATGTTGCAAGTAATTGAGATTTTAACCTGTACGGATAAAGCAAAGGCAAGTATTGCAGGTGTTCCCATATGGAAAGCGTAATTAAATCTGGCTCCGGCGATGACTATGGCTCTGGCGATGGCTCTGGCTCCGGCGATGACTATGACTCTGGCGATGGCTATGGCTCCGGCGATGACTATGGCTCTGGCGATGGCTATGACTCTGGCGATGGCTCTGGCTCCGGCGATGACTATGGCTCTGGCGATGGCTATGGCTCTGGCTATGACTCTGGCTATGGCTATGACTCTGGCGATGGCTCTGGCTAATTTTTAAGTGATAATGAACACGAGGGCAGGGCAATGACTCCTAAAGAAGCTATAGAGTACGCTAAGCAGCATATGAGATGCAGTAAGTGTGCAAACCTTTAAGCTAAAATCAGGGTTCTTCTATATGTTTACAATTGAAAATAAATCATCTGTTCAACATGAACAAGTTGAAGAGGCGCTTTTAACTATTTTCAAATTTATGAAAGATAATAAAATAATGCATGACGACTGGTTTTATACTGATGACGAAGGTAGGCATTTCCATGCTAGCGTTATGACATCTTCATTTGATGAGGAGAAAGAATGAGCGAAGAACAAAAGAAAATTTCCGGTAAGTATTATAAACTTACTCTCATGCAGAAAGGCACAATTTTCCTCCCAGAAAAAGAACTGAATTCCTGGGAAAACGAAACGTTAGAAGATATGATGAAATTAATTCATTTTCTTATAAATAATCCAAAATATATTAATATTACTTCTTTTAAGGAACCTAATAAATGAGCGAAGAACAAAAGAAAGAGCTTAATTGGGATAGAAAAGAAGATAGATTGGAAATAATTGAACATCATATGGAATATGTAGATGAAAAATTATCCGGGAATGATCGAACAATACATTTGCGCTTTTATATTGAATGGCTCATCTCGCGCATCGAGGAGCTGGAGAAGATGAATAATAATTTAGAAAAAAGACTGTATGATGCTAAAAGTTATCACCCATATATTATGAATCATACTAAATAACTTCCGGTGAGATATGGGCAAAGAAATCTATAGAGATAACCACGGTCATGTATATGAATTAAGCCAGGATTGGGAGAAACTTACTGACGAACAAAAGTTTAATGAGATAAATATATTTTTATCAATAAATTCACGTTTAGTCTACTCTATGGTTCCGGCTCCCGTATTAGAATGGTATATAGAACAAAGAAAAGAAATACTTAAAAAATGGCAAGACGACATAAGCAAAGGTGAAGAATGAACAATGTTTTTAAAAAAACAATTTGCTTAATATGGGGCCATACTTACGATTATGTTCACATTAATAAAATAAAATGCAAAAGATGTGGAAAAATAATTATTAGAGCTCCATACACTTCTAAGAGGAAATTTATATTTGATGGTCAAGAAAACAAAGGTGAAAAATGAAACCAAGCTTAAATAGAATTATAGATTTAATAAAAAAATCATTTGAGACGTATAAAGATGAATTTGATATAAATGATAGATTTCACCTTGCCATAACGTGGCACTTAGACGAACTCGCAGCCAAGCCTCAGTATGCGTGTCCTATTTGTCATAAGATTTGCGATGAATTAGACCGCTATCCTCAATACATTAATACTAACGAAGAAATAAAATATTATTATCTCAATAAAAATTATGAACTGGAGATAAAATTTGTTGAGCAAAAAGCATGTGATGAATGTATTAATATACGATTAGAAGATATTAAAAAATGGCCTAGACGTGATGATGAAACTGGTGGATGGCATAGAACATCAGAATATAAATACAAAGAGCAAGAGGATAAAAAATGAACGATAATAATTTAGTAAGTTGGCATCAACTAATATTAGAAGAAATGCAACAACATGAAGATTCATTCGATAATGTAGAATTTACAACATTAACCGATGCGGAGCTAAATGAAAAATTTTATGATGGCTATGGTGGAATAGAAGGAAAAGCATTTACTTTGTGGACTAAGAATCGGGTATATTTTCCGGTTTGTTATGATGGTGCTGAGTGGGCGAAATCATGCCCAAGGAATCCTTGTAATGAGAAAATGGAACATCAAGGAGGAGGATAATTGAGGATAAAAAATGAAGCCATTAGATTTTGTAATTACCCCCAAAGAGCAAGAGGATGAAAAATGAATAACAAATATTCACCAATAGAAACAAAAGGTATAGTTATCGCAATACTTAAATCTATTATTGAGGAATCTACATCTGATAAACATCATGAAGCAATATATACAGTTATAAATTTAATCCATGGAATGGTTGTATGCCCGAATTGTAAGTTTTTTGATCAACAAGTAAAACAAATGGTTGAGGGTAAAAAATGAAGAAACCAATATGTGAGCAATATAGAAGACACGCTAAACTAAATGCTAAAGCAAAGAAAGAACCAAAAGATTATAGAACTAATCTTTTAAAGATTGATGGCCAAAAACTTATAAAAGGAAGTAAAATTATCATTACCGGTCAACCTTATCATTACAAGATAGTTAAAGGTAAACGTAAGCGTGTATATACCAGCAATGGTGTTTATAAGGTTAATAAGGTTAATTGAAGATAAAAAATGAATAAATACAATGAATTTGATAAAGTAAGATTTGTAAAAGGATTCCACCTAGATGTTATGGATGGTATTATAGTGAAACATAAAAAAAGATTTTGGACAGATTATTATTTAATTGAATATAGAAGTTCCGAATATTTTTGCCTAAATACTGTAACCTGGGTCAATGCTAATGATATATTATACAAAATTTAGATAGAACTAATCCTTTTTCTCTTCCTTCAGAAAAGGAAGCTCGCGTTCGATCTCTTCACCATTCTTTTTAATCAATCCCTGCCCCACACCATCAGCTGTTTTTCCCGTCCATACAGCTGCACTAGCCACTGCATTAGCCACTGCATTAGCAGCCGTTGTTACGCCCTTACCTACATTAGTTATAGCTCTGTTTACCCATGAAAATATACTCATATGTCCTCACCTATTTTATTAAATGCCCAATTAATATATCCACCCGTGCGCTAACATTCTTTATTTCCTCTTTTACGGAATCTATATTTTCTTGTAGCGCAGCGCATGAAATAGTATTCTCCGCAAGCTTCTCTTCTATCTTTTTAAGAATCTCTTTTTGAAATTTATTTAATTGGCAATCTACATAATTTTGCATTGCTTTCACTGTGCATATTTTGAAACGTTTAATTTGTGATCCAAGCCACCACACGGATGCTACTCCCACTGTTGTCCAGAAGCCATAGGCTACTTTAGTTGCTATCTCTTGCGTATCAGGTATATGTATTTGTGATAAAGGCATAAATATCTTTCCATTTAATCTTTATTCTTACATTTTAAATCGTAAATCTGGTTATATGTGTATATTTCTCTTAGTGTCTCATCGCTCATTACATCCAATTCATGCTTAGTTATAGTTATGGGAGTTGCCCATAAACAAAAACTTTCAGTCACGGGTGTATTTGTCGCGCATCCCACTATGAACATCATCATTGTTAGTAGTGTGAATGTCCGCAACCTTTTTATTAATGTCTTTAACATCTTCAATCACCCGCTTATTCTGTTCGTTAATAGCTTGTTCTTTACCTGTATTTTTTACAAAATTAAAAAATGCCCACAGCATAGTGAATAGACATCCAGATAAAACAGTATATATAATTATTGTTATCATTGTGTTTTCCTGCTAAAGAATTTTTCAGTTACACCTATGCCTAATAAACTTCCACCCACTATCATTAGTGTCTCACCAATATTCTGAGCTACATTAAACATATGATCTGGGTAATATATGCTTAAAATATAGGTGCAAATCTCCATCCCCAACCCAGCAACAAGTATAATCGACCCCCACAATCTCTTAATAGATGCTTTCCCATGACCATCGCATAAATAACCACAATTATCGTCTTCGCACAAAGTTACCATTGGTGTGTTAGGCTGCATCTTCTTGTTCCTCTTTTAACTGTATATGTGGATAGTCCTTAAAACCCTGCCAGTCGCCACCAAATTCAACCTCAATACCTAGACGCTCAGCAATCCTTTTAATGTAAGTAATCATGTCCTTAAATTCTTGTATATCGTCCCAGTGAATGTGTGGTACTTCATCATGATAAGGTGCTACATCTACTGCACTAGAAGGCTCAGAATTATGTGCTGATTTAGGAAACTTAAGCTTGCTCTTTCCTTCCCTAAAAGCCTTATTTTGATCTTCTTCACCACGGTGACCACATAAGATAATAATATCTAATCCAAGAATTACATTGTGCATTAGCCTTTGTAATTTAGGATCACATGTAGCTAGTCTTGCTTCTGATAATTTACTAAACCTAGGCATTTCTTTCTCCTAAATATATTTCTAAAAATGCTTTTGCAGCTTCAAAGCTATAACACACTGCACACTCATAATTATTCTTAACCATGTTATTCATAAATATAATCTGGTTATCAGTTAACTTATTCTTTCCTGCTTTAAATTCCAGCCATAGCCCATGCCATCTTGCATTAGGAATGGCGATAAATATATCGAACACACCTGGCTTAAGTCCTTCCCTCTTTAACTTGGCTCCAGCCCATTTGCTTCTCAATCCGCCGTTAGGAATAGCGAAAATATAAGGTTCCAAATCCTTCCGAGCAATTCTGATCCACTGGAAGAAGCTGGATTGTATTTGATGCTCGGTACACTTCATGGTATCAATGAAAATGTAACCACAAGCGTATGATCTGCAGTTACAGGGTCTAAAGTAAATGTATCGCCACCTGTCTGCGCACTTACAGAATCTAAAGTCCACTCATCTACTTCATAAAGTGCGGTTGGTGTGGCTGTAAATGTTTGGCCTGAGTTGTAATTAACAGCTACTGCACCTGTTGGCGAAACAGCACCATTAGCACCTGCGCTAGTTGTAATCGTATATGTAATTGGCTTTATAGCTGCTAATGCCGCAGTTAGAGCGTTAGTTTCTGTAGTACCATAGAATTTCTGTTCATCTGCCGTAGCAGCTGTACCAAAGCTATTATCGCTTGTAATAAGAGTATTTATTACTTGTAGCTCAGCTAATCCCTGTGCAACATTAGAAGCTTTCTGATTGTAGAGAGCCATGTTGTTACTTAAATTATCGTATCTTGTTGCTGTCATATTCCACCTTTTTGTTAAATGTTGGAATAACAAAAGTTATATTCCAACTTCTGATAATAAGAAAAATTATATTTGCTTTTAAGGTATTAAATGCAAATATGTTAAATCAATAAAACTACTAATGTTAAATGTTACGCCGAATATTTAGTTATTATTGCCGTTGGCCCAATACTTTTTAATGTTGTGCTATGCGCATAAAATGCTTGTCCTGTTGCTGGAAGGCTAGGCCTGTCATAAACAAGAAATTTACCTGACTCGAGCACAATAAATCGCTTGCAATTGTATGAGGCATGTATTTCATAACATGCAGTATCAGTAAGTAAATGCCAATTAGCTGCAACTGATGGGTCAGGATAACAAAACCAAGCTCCGGTTTTCCCAGCGGTAGTACCTTGCGATGCAAATACAAATTGGGTTCCCCCAATACAACGTGCACACTGAGGATAATTTGGTAACGCACTAACTACAGCTCCATGACTAGCCCAGCTCACCCACTTATTGCAAACGTTGCCCGATACGTCTATCTCATAAGAACCTGTATCACTAACGGCAGCATTAGAGCCACCACCCATATCTAGAGAAGTATTATAATTTGTCGGAGTTGACGGGTGTGGAATGCGGAATAATTTAGCCCCACCCGTCATAATATAACTACCAGTAGAAGTGCAACCAATATTATAGGTAAAAGTATTTGTGCCCCCTGTTCCCAGTAACCAAGTAACAGGATTTGCAGTAATATCGGTTGTATATGCTATTTTACCGCCAGAGGTTGCATGATATGCAGTAACTACAGCAAATAATCCATTTGAGCCAATTGTTGTATTTTGATAGGAAGCTCCAGTCCAACCACCAATAGTCAGCATTGGATCATAGGTTACTAGATCATAAACTAACGTTGCAGGATTCCATTTTAATACTTGAATGCCAGTAGCTCCACCAGCTTCTAATATTATATCTCCATTCGGGCTCATCGAGAGAAACCCTGTGCCAGCTCCAACACCCGCTAAAGTTTGATACAGTCCCCATGGGACCTCACCATCTCTTGCATAATATAGGTCCCTATTTGCTGCAGTCATAGCACAATAGCATCTTCCTGATCGGCTCATACTTACTGTGCCAGCATTTGCTGTCCCAGTAAATGTTTGTGTTAAAATCAAATTAGAATTTAATTTTACAGTATCTATTTTGCTCATAATTTATCACGCGTATTGTTGTATTACCCCAGTTGGGCTAATGCTTTTAAGCGCAGTACTATCAAGCCCGAATATTCTACCACTTGTCGGTGGAATAATATTATCAGCCACAACAACAGTTTTTGTAGCAGCTAAAGAATAAATTAATCTTGAACCAGTATTACTTCCAGCAACATCAAACGCGCCAGCTCCAACATTTATTATGCCGTACGCTCCCGTTGGTCCAAAATGGAATATATAAATACCAGCTGAATTTGCATAAATAAATTTATTATTTCCTAAATATTTACCTGCTGTCCAATTTGCCAATGTCATTATATCAGTCCAACTTGACCAGTTAGTTGTATAAGAAAGCTTATTAAATGCGGTGTAAGGACGCGTTAATATTCCTATTGTTCCATTATCATTAACGGTTCCATATAGGGCTCTAAATGCAAAATTATCATGAGTTGACCAATCAGTTGGGGTAGCGTTTGCAGGGCATTTCCAAGCAGCTGAATCAAAAGCAGTATTACACCCTATCATCATGGTGCCATTGTCAGATATTGCAGGCGGCCCTTGCCATATACTGCTTGAACCATACGCATTTATATCCCAAGCAGGTGTGACCGCGGTTATATCCGATGTTCTGTAAGTTATACCGGTCGTTGCTTGAGCCACAGCAAGACATATAGTAGTATTTCTTGCTAATCTTAATCCATTAATTATAGAAGTACCGTATGGAGCAGGGACTGTAGTTTTCGTATAGCTTCTATTAGCTGCGTTCCAAACAAAACGGTTTATTAAGCCATTGTTCATACCAAGTAAAATTAAATTTCCATCCCAAGACATTTCCAAATTTGTGGCATTATTACGTGCTGGTGTATCAATTGCAGCCCATGCTAATTCACCTTCGCGGCAAACATATATATTACCCTCATATGTAGATGCCGCATAAACACGGCCGTTCGCACTCATTGCAACATACAACCGTGTTGTATTACTTGTCGTAACAGTCGTGCTTAACACTATGTTTGATTTAAAATTGATGGTATCTAATTTGCTCATTTTAACCAGCCATTTTAGTAAATACGTTTCCACCAGTATCAAAAACTAATGAGTTTTCTATACCGATTATTTTTGAACCAGTTGTTTTGCGAAGGTAATATTTAATATAATCCGCATCGGTATTTCCCGATTCGCATGTGATAAATCCACTTTCTGTACTTTGTAATTTATGTACTGAAATAACTTTTCTATCGGTAAATATCTTATAATAAGTAGCTACTGATCCTGTTTGATTACACGCAACGCCACCACTTAAAGAACCCATCCAAATATTATTATCTGTAGATGTAGAATTTTGCCCTGAAAAGTCAGTAACAGTTCCTGTGTGGGTATATTTCAAAGTCCAAGTCGCAAAGTCTGTTGCAGAATATAATTTAGATTTATCAACATCGCTGATAGCATATTGTGTTGTTCCGGCTGGAATTAAATTTACTGAATACATTTTAGTTGTTCCAGCAGCAGCAGCAGCAATAATGGCCATTGTTATATTCGTTGAGCCGTAAGTAATAGCCGACGCATTAGTATTTGTAGCCATTTTATTAGCATATACAGTACCAACATTTACCCATAAGTTATGCTGGAATAGCAACGCTGGATCTGATGGCCATCTGCTTAAAGAAGAACCATTTAACCAAAACGTTCCGTTGGTTTTTTGATCTGTTTCACCCGCCGCAATTACCATGTCATTACTTTGCAATGCATAACTATCAATAACGCTACCAACAGTTGTAGCTGCAAGGTCTATATTATGATCGCAATAAACAATATTGTGCCCCATATACGGTGGCACAATAAGTGAACGCCCTAACCCCTGAACTTTAATTGGATTAGCCGCACTTCCACCTGGAAATAAAGCCCATTCTCCATTTTGACTATATCCAATAGAAACCCCAATCGGTGTAGGTATTCCTACTGCAACGTAATTCCATGTTGGGACCGCACTCGTTATATCAACACAATAATAAGCATAATACGTGCTATTATCGTTATTAGCGCAAGTTACTAAAGCGCCATATCCGGCATATGAAATGTAACAAGAACTATAAACTGAATTGCCACTTGAAAACCCTGCAACAGATTTCCTTGGATCGGTAGATGAAATTTGTGTAATTGAACAATTATTATTAATGCGAAAAACTTCTATTGTTCCACTATTACCTGCACCATCTTTACCAGATACGGCAACTACCATATTAGTAGCATATGCAGAATGAATATGATTGAAATAAGCACTTGTAATTCCGGAATCATATAAGGCATTAGTACGAGCATTAAATACATAAACTTTTCCAGCAGCAGTTTGACCGCCAGTACACGCTACCCAAGAACCATAATTACAATATGCACTGCAACATTGTGGTGGTTGTGGCGGCAGATAACTATAAACACAAGCATCTTTTATATAACATTTTTTAAGTTTCATAATATCCTCATACCGTCGTTAACGCTGTTATAGTTCCATTTGGTGCCATAAATCTTGGAGTTCCAGCATCAGCAATATAAATTGCATGGCTACCCGTTCCATAAGTCGCAGGCAGATCGTACAGCTTGCAATAATCTGTAACATTTCCAGATTCAAGAACAATGATTAATTCGCCATTATAATTTGATGCAACAAAATGATGTTTGAGTGTTGGGATTATTGTATTCCAGGCAACGGTATCATTAGTTTTAACTAATCCACCGCCTAAGGATGTTGCTAGGAATTTGGTAGTGTTGATATTGTGAATGCAATCCACTTGGCCTGTATGTGTGTAATTCAGTGTAAATGTTGACCAATCCGTCGCCTTATAAATCGTAGTTTTATCGCTTACATCGACGACTAATTGTATTCCACCATCGCTGGATAATGCGCAAGCCCAGCCACTTGTGTATGCACCCACAACTGAGCCAATTAAAGAGAATGCAATATTAGTTGAGCCGTAAGTTATTGATGCATTTGTATTGGCAATGTTCTTGCCGGTATAAACCGTACCTGCCGTCACGTGAAAATTATGACTCGCTAAACTTGTTACGGTTTCTGCTCGTGTTGGAGCACCAGCGTTATTAACAGTATAAACTCCATTCTCTGTTTGATCTGCTTGCCCCATTAAAAGGATGCGATCATTGAGAGCAAGTGTCACACTATCAAACGATGCACCGGTTACGTATGCAGTTGCAAGGGTATGATTGCCATCTATACAGCAACGCACATCGCTACCAAATGATTGGCCCAAATACATAACCTTTTGACATGGACTTGCACCACCCGGTATCAAACAATAATTACCGTCATCTGATAAACCAATTGATACCCCGATAGGACATTGCACGCCGATAATGCATTTGTACCATTGAATACTTGCACCCAGCGAAATATCTGGCGTCCAATATAAATAGTAAGTGCTATTATCATGGTTATAGCAAGGCACAACAGCAGTTTTATTATTCTTGGCTACTTTTATAGTAGAATAAATAGTGTTTCCAGTATTGAAACCACCCACAGTTTCTCGCGGCGTATATGACCAAACATCTAAATGCGGGCCGATTGTTGCAGGGCTATAATTACCAACGCAGACTCTTCCTGAATAATTACTAGCATCACCACTTACAGTAGCAATAGTTAACCCATCGTTAGTAACTCCGACTCCATTCCAATACTCCTCTGGATTAAATACGGCATCTGCATGAATAGCAGTTTCATTTCTTGCCCAAGCAAAAGACCCTTGAGTTGTAATCCCAGTTACTTTCGCATAAGTGTTGCCACTCAATGATATAGCACATCCTGCCGCAGCATTCGCACCATTAGCAAGACTTGCAATCATTGAATCTGATATTTCCAAAAACTCTGTAGTTATAGGCATATATCCTCTTTACGCTGGAGTAATAGTAAATGTATTAGCGACTCCGCCATTATCTAAAGCGATTAAAGATTCAAGACACATAGTAATAACTGCAGCAGTTGCAGCATCATTAGCCGCAGCTTGAACAAGCACGTTATTACCCGACACGACTAAGGAAACTTGGGGCGGAGTGGGTTCATTAACAGGTACGCTAATTTCCTTCGCAACAGGTGCGCCATTATTGTATCTAACAATCCATTCTCCGCTGTAAACACCTTCATCGCTATATGCTCCGGCTGTGTAACCTGATGCTGTCACTTTAAAATGCAATGCAACATATAATCCCGTTACTAAAGATGGGGCTATGGTAAAGAATGTAGCAAGTGAAGTTACACCAGTTTTGGTATTAATCTGTTTATCTGCGAATGCGTTTACACCTGATACGGCGCTTCTCCAACCTCTAGCTGTTTGACTAACTGTCCATGCATTTCCATAAGCTTGATTAATTGCAATTGAATTACCAGTAATGGTTATACCGTTACCGGCTGTATAAACTCCCGCGCCGGTTTGAACAAAAGATATAGACGTTGAGCCGTAATGCACAGTATCTTGAGGACACATCCAAGACGTATCTTTATCCGAAGTTCCTTCTCTTACCCAGAAAGCATGATTTGCTAACGTCTCATAAGCTCCAGTATCATCTGTTTCATCACGTGTTGGAGTTCCAGCCGTTACTTTATAAATACCATTTTCTTTATCGTCTGCTTGTACAGCAATCATTATGCGATCATTAAGAGCAAGCGTCACACCGTTAATCAATGTTCCAGCAGTAAAACTCGATGCTAATGTACCCGCAACTTGGGTTTTAACTCTGCAACTAGCGCCCCAAAGCCCTCTATTTACCCATTGCTGAACATAATCGCATGTAGCTGCATCTGTTAATGCTGTTGGGGTTCCATTAATCGTTATATTTTGAGTATGCGTTTGCCGCAGCGCCCAAGTATTAGTCTGTTCTCTAAATGCATAACTTCTTGCTGTTCCAGTTGGAACATCTGTAGTTACAGTTACAGCAGTAGTCCCTATGAGAGGTAATGAAGGGGCATAAATTAAATTAGCAGTTGTTACGGCATCACCAAGAGCAGTCACATTTGTTTTGTATGATATACCACCATCAAATTCCTGTTTAGCTACCCAGGTACCAGCATTATTATAATTAATGGCTATCTTAGTTGTTGGATCAGGATAAACAGCCGTCTCTGCTACTAAACCAGTTCCTGCAGTAACGGCACCAGCACCTATCATTACAAATATAATATTAGTTGACCATTCTGTTATCGTTCCTGGAGTACAGTAAAATAGTTTATTACCAAATGCAGTCCCTTCTGTTACAAAGAAAGCATTATCTGCAAGTGAGGCACCTGTCTCGTCTCTTGTTGGCGCACCTACGGTAACTTTGTATATACCGTTTTGGGTTTCATCTGTTTGCCCACCAATTATAATTCTATCATTAGTAGCTAACGTTACCCCATCCCAAACAGTACCATTTTCAAATGCAGTGGCTATAGTTCCGTTAGAAGAACAATATACTCTACATGGACTACCAATATTTTCAGGCAATATACTTGGATCAATCTTACCAGCTGCATTAGTCTTAAAATTAAGCATTGTAAGACGTTTCCAGCGACCACCGCCTGTGGTGGGTGTAACTATGTTTCTATCATCTGCAGTTTCAGAAGATGTTTTATAGAAACCAAAGTCACCCATTGTTAGCACCTGAACTGCAACACCAGTAACGATGTTTGTAGTAACAATTGCTTTTAATGCCGCCAAATCAGCAACTGGTCGGTGCATATAATATAATTCAAAATTTTTAGTATCCATCGTTTACCCTCTATTAAATGGTCTTTTCTATTAAAAATGTATCGCCACTACTACCCTCGGTAGCAAAATAGCCATCGTTATCTATTAAATAAACTTCACCAGGAGGCGGAGGAGGAAATGAACCACCACCACCTGTTTTATTAAAGCGACTATCTACAATCGCATCGTTGTATTTGCCAAACTGCTCGTTATTAAATGACATAAAACCCCTTTATTTATAGAGTATTATTCATAATAAAAAGTTACGCCAACAGAAGCACTGGTATCTGGTGATATAAAATGCAGCACATCACCAGCAGCTACCTCTCTTGCTACAGGATTTAGCTCAGACGAGACAGCAGCAAACGAAGCACCAGCAGGCACAGCAGCTGTCGTATTATTAGCAACCCAAACAGTTGAACCTGGTTCATACGAAAAAATGGCAACGTATTTAGGATGTTCTACTGGCACTGTTAAAGTTGTATCAGTAGTAGTCGCTAATGTTGCGCTATATTTATCATCTGAAAATACCATCGCATGAGTTGTCTGCGCTGTGTTGTCTTTAATCATTGCAAAATTTCTACTCATAAATAAATCCTCTTTCTTTAAAATTAATATCTAATTACAGGCATTACATAAATGTTTTTTGGCCGTGTTTCATGCCCACCTTTAGCAGCAACTGTTACAGTTGGGGTTACTAGCGCGTAAGCTCCGCCAGCAAAGTTTGATGTACCGCCACCTCCGCCTAATCCTGTACCCATGTTAGTGGTAGCACTATGATCATGAGAATAGAAATCATCATCCTGGAATGTACCAACTTCATCTCCATCTTTCATACCTGGATACCATATAGATCCCATGCGTGAAGCTCTATCTGGGTCTGTAGCCTGACCATTAGCCCACATACGTTTAAATCTTCCTCGTATATCAGCAAGTACATAATAAGCTGTATTTACAGCTATACGTGTTGCTGTTGCTACTTCTATAGCGGTAGCTGTCGAAGCTATGTCTACTTCTATGTATTTATAAGTTCCACTTACAACTGGCTGCGTACCTGTTGATCCAATCTTGAACCAGACTACATATTTACTTCCGTCAGTTGCATAGAAAATAAAATAACAACCAGTTCCAGCCATTGCAGAAGCAGCTACGCATGTACATTTAAAATGTTGAGGACTACCGCTAACAGCATCAAATACAAAATTAGTCTTTATTGTTCCGTCTGCAGGTGCTGTAATTGTCCCAGCTTCTGTAGCTGTAAATAATATTGATGGATATGTAGAATTACTCACAACAAAATACTGTCCGCCGGCGCCCCATCTTGTATTGCATTCACTTGCTACATATAAAGCATTCATTAATCTGCTATATGGAATTCCTAAAGATGAATAAGTAGAAGTTTCCATACATTGGCCATTCATAAACAAATACGGAGCTATAACCGTTTCATAAGCAGCATCATAAATAAGTCCTATAAAAGAGTGATCAAATGCCATTCCTTGCTGTGTTAAAACCATCGGACAATATAAATCGTTACCATTTGGATCAGGAGTTGTAGCCCAACCAGCTATAGATTTATATTTAGTATCTGCATCTGTTTCAGTAGGAAAATTTGTTAACGTTTCTTTACCTGGAACTAATGCAACACATGTTATAGATACATCAAATGTTGATGCAGGAGGCAGCCATAAATCTAATGATACGAAATCAGTTCCAGGAACAATCGTTGCAATTAATGAATTATCTCCAAATACAAACTCTTTGTAATAAGCTGTATATGAAGTTGCTATAGTGACATCCTGAATTAAATGATCTGTTGCTGTACTACCACCAGTACCAAAATCTTTATGTAAATACATATGTGCAGGTATAGAGCCACCACTATTTGAAATTGCAAATATTCCCCATGTATATAACTCAGTTAAGGAATAAAATTTATTAACATCAGGAAATTTAAGTCTTAATGCTTTAACACTTCCGCTTGAGTCTGCTTGTGTACACTTAATATGACATGAAAATCTAGGACATCCTTTAGGATTGGGTACATAACCGTTAAATGAATCGAAAGTTACATAATCTATAGCAGTAGTCTTCGCGTCTCTTTCAAAACTCCATCCACCAGGAGCAATCTGCGTTGATGCGTTCTTTATTAAACCTGTAACATATGTCCTACCAGAAAGAGTAGATAATGAATCATCATGCACATTATTATGAATTGCAAACTGACCGTTAGGAACATAGTTGGTTAATGCTGTAGAACTAGCACCATCAGACGCAATATAAGGAACTCCTGATCTTGTATCTGTTGGCATTAAACCATCGGCACTATCTATAGTTACGTAATATAACTCTACATTTCCGCTAGTATCGTAAGGGTATGCGAACACACTAATATCATTACCACTTTCATCTATAAATGTTCCTGCATGACCTAAGGTTAATTCGTTACCTAAAGATTCATATGAATAAGTTGGATAGCCATTAAGTTTATATACATCTTTTTCAACAGTTCGTTCTGAATCTTTATAGAACTTAACTACACCTGCCGATAATGGCAATCCTGTAACTGTGTCTACAAAGTATTGTTGTAAATAATTTAATGGTATGTATTGATTGTCTATTGCCATTTTATAGGCCTCCAAATATTGAGCGCACTAAGTGAGGCGCGTATGTTATTCCAAGTCCTGTACCACCAAGTATTCCAGCTTTTATGGCTATCTTTTTTGCTTGCAATCCTTTTTGAATATTATTTAATGCGCCCTTTAATGTTTCAGGTACCGGAATATGTTCTTTATATGTATTTCCCTCAACATCCTTGGCTTTTGCTTGAATTTTGTAAAATTGTTTTTCTATTTCAGCCGGAGTGGCTCGGCTTGCTTCTAAATCTCGCAAAGTAATAGCAGATTTGATATGAGGCATAACATTGGATGCCCAATTGACATCCGCAATTTTATATTGGTCTGCAAGATTTGGGTCTAATTTATTTAATCTATTTAAAATGTGATTATTTAAAGCTTTTTTTGTAAGTTGATAATAGTATAAAGCATCTTCATTTTCACCTGTTAAAGTACCTTCTTTAACTTCCTTAAGCTCAAGTTTAATTATCTTGTCATTTAAATTTTTACGGAGCCAGTGCGCATTTTCTATTGTTGGATTAGACTGGAACTTATCCCATACTTCGCCAACCTTTCCTTTAGCGAAATCAGGCTTATTTACAACGCTATCTGGAATTATTTTACCTGAACTATCAAATAAAGATTCTTCACCAACTCTATCCATAACTTGGTTATACATATCTTTACCAGTCGATTTAATCGCAGAAATATTTTCTGGAGATAAAGCTTCCCTTAAACTCTTCATGCCACTCCTTAGATTTAATAATGTCTTAGCTCCAGAAAATGCAGCCCCAATAGTTGCAGCACCCACCGCTCCTTCTGCTGCTCCCATTAAAGGATCATCCGATTGTGTTGCTCCTGCTGCTGCACCACTTAACGTTTGCCCTAATACACTTTTTCCGCCAGCAATACCATAAGGAGCATATTGTGCAGCGCCTTGAATAAGTTTATCTGCAATATTAGGATCATTTACGCCCCATACACCGCTAGCTTGATCTTGACTTAATACCGCATTTTCAGGATGAAGAAAGGCAGGTAATGATTGAGCTGCTTGAGGACTTACCATATTAACTAAATTATATGGCGCATTGTGAATACCTATTCCACCTGCAGTCATACCTGCTGCAACATCTGCTAACCCTCTGGTTATTGGATGATGCCAATAATTACCACGCATTTCTTGAGGATGAGCTTCCATATCAGGATCAATGATTTGTGATTTATTATCTAAGTCTGGGTCAATAATAGGCATTATTTCCCTCCTTTATGTGTATCATAATAATCACTAAGTTCTTGCTCACTTGCTCCAGGATTTTTTACTTTTGCTCTACTGATCCAATCTTGTTTTGAATTTTGTGATTGACCCTTGGCTGCCTGCTGTAACGTCTGATTACCACCAGCTAATTGCTTTCTAATATCTGCATTAGATGAAGCTAATGATTGATTAATTCCACCTTGATTATTTTTACCTCTAAAAGATTCAACCAACCAATTCCATTGCTTTAATGCCATTTGAGGATTTGAATCCCAATAAGTTGGATTAATAACGCTATCAAGTACTTCCCTTTCTTGATCTGTTGCTTGCTTACCTAACGTTCTTCCAATTTCACCAGCTGCTTCAGGAACTGTTACGCGTGTGAAATTAAGATAATTAGAATAATCTTCTGGCATTGCATTTGATGCAGCTGAAAGAGCATCTTTAGCCGATTTAAATCTACCTGCTAAACCAGCATATTTAATAACTGACGGCATTAACTGTGTGCCTTGATCTAAGAATCTATCTAAGTTACTCGCATACTGCATTTGATTTAACTGCGTTCCTGTTTTTACTTTGCGTAACGAAGCATCACGTGCATATTGCATAATATTGTCTACATCAGCATCACTGACTTTAGCTCCAGGTGAAACTTGATTAAGTAACGTCTGCGCTATTCCTTTTGCTGCTTCTCTATCTGTACCTGCTAACGCAAGTAAATTTGGATTAGTTGCAGCTCTAATAGCTGGCGTGTTATTAAAGTAATTAGTTCTAGCTAGCTTTTGATTTTGATCAGCGAGGATTCCGTTTTGTAATTGATCAGCTAAAGTTCCACCTTGATTCATTTGTGGTTGAATTGCTTGTCCAACAGTTTGTTGTTGAGATGGCATCGTAGGATCACGCATTGTCTGTCCTTGCTCTCCTGCAACTTGTCTATATGCAGCTAATTGAGAAGCAGTCATTGGCAAACCACCAACATTACCTACAACAGAACCTTGATTAGTACTTCTATTAGATGGGTCTAGTTCTGGATGTTGCCTTAGATACAACATTACTGCTATTTGACCTGCTGTTCCGGTAGAAGACATCAAAGGATTTTGCAGGTAAAAATCTTTTAGCTTTGCTTCCTTACCATGAAGCGTTGCTTCACTTTGCTCTAGTGGAAGTCTTCCCTCTAAAATATCCTTTGTTTCAGCCTGTTTATTGGCTAAGTCTGCTAGAGTTATTTGTGGAGCATACTGAGCTTTAGGAGTATTAATCTGATTTTGAAGTTGCTGCGCTTGTAATTGAGACTGCAAATTTTGCTGCAAATAAGCATTCTGCATTGATTGATGAAACATTTCCTGACTAGCTTTAACACTACTGATCCAAGGATTAGCTTCATCAAACGTCAATGGTTTAAAATTCATCATTGGTAACATAATTTATTCCTATGATTACTTTTTCTTGAAAAAACTTGATATACCAGGCATGGCATCTAAAAAGCTACCAAACCCACTTCCAGCAGAACGTTCATTATCACTTTGCTGTCCTGCATAAGCTAAATTAGCTTGGTTCATTAAGTTAGTAGATAACCCATTAGCAAGATTTGAAGAGGCGTTAAATCCCATCTGGTTAATGCCTCCCATTCCTTGTAACCCCATTCTATATTGTCCTAATGCACTATCCATATATTGGCCATAATCTTGGTTAGCTAAACCATTTACAGTAGTAGCCAATTCTTGTTGTTCTGCTGGGCTCCCTGCCATTCCACTTGCTGCAGCTGCATTATTTGCAGCGTTAGTTGCTTGTCCAACTTGCCAATCAAAACCAGGTGATTTTTGATATCCAGCACCTATTTTATTCATCATTGCTGTAGGATCATTAATCAAATTATTATATTGTCCCATAGTTGTGCCCATTGCCTGCTGGCCAGCATTTATATATGGGTTGTAATATTGTTTTAATGTATCTGGTATTTGGTTTAAATATGGATTAGCTGCATCAGCTGGATTTTTCCATTTATCCCCGCCTTCTAAGCCTCCTAAAAGGCCTCCAGCTACGCCACCTATTGCCGCACCCCAAGGGCCGAAAACAGCACCTGTCGAAGCACCTGACACTGCACCTGAACCAGCACTACCCCAATTCCACGCCATAATTCACCTATGCTAAAGTTATTACTTTCCACTGACCTACGCTTCCATTAGGAATACAGGCCTTATATTGATTCGTTGTTTTATCGTAAATAATCTTTCCTACAGATTTACTCGTTGCTAATGTTGCAATATCAGTTGTAGTCTGTTGAGGGATGTTTATCCCTTCATCAGATACAGTTGCTTGTAAGTTATCTAACAGTTGAGTAAAAATATTCTTCCAGGTATCTGTTAACCTACCGTCTTGTCCAACAACTTGACTATCTATAAAATTAGGTACTTTCATAACTATTGATATATATTTAATATCCCATCAGTTAATACAAACCTATCAAACCCGTAAAATCTAATCTGTAAAACAAGCTCATTTGCGTAACCTAAACCTCTAAAATTAACCTTGTTTCTACGATGTCCTATTTCATTTAAATAAATCTGTGAGTAATTACCAAAACTTGCTCCACCATCATTTGATATCGCTACATCTATTCTTTTATTTTTATTAACGTTATTAAATTCTGGCTGACCTACTATTTCTGTTATTCTTGTTTCTCCTTGTTCTAACCAAAAGCTAAATGATTCACCTACAAACGGAGAGCTATCTGGAAGGCGTAACGTGTCTGTGATAATTATTCGTGGAATCTCATGGCCATCGTAATCTGTGTAATCTGAATTTAGTTCATACAAATTACCATCTGCAAAGCTAATAAAGTAATAATCGTTATTGAAATACACTACTTTCTTAGCTATATGATGATTTAGATTTGAATCTGTGAATGTGAAAAAGCCTTTAGTATTAAAATCGTAGGCATAAGTTACATTATCTAACGGATCTACAAATGTAAGCATGTAAATTAAATGACCATCTTGCTTATATAAACATCCATAGGAATTAGTTGGATTAACAAGACGTGACATTTTAAAGTTCATGCCATCATCAGATAATTGCTGTACGTCACAACCTGACGAACATAAAATTACTGGACCTGACTTTTCGTTTATACCAAGCCATACAACAAAATTATCACTACTGGCTACAGTATTCGGACTAGCACATCCATAATCTATATTGAAACCACTACTACGGTTAAATGGAAATAATTGCGCTCCTGTATCACACCATAACTCTGTAACTGTAGAACCCATTACGAATATGTTGTTACCTTTTCCTGGTAATCTAACTATGGTCTGAACATTATCTGGCTTAGTTTGGAACATACCTCTTGCACCAGCTCCAGCCGACCATGTTTGTTCTGGATGATTAACAGGTGATAATTGCCACTCTGCTCGTCCTCCAATTGGAGTCATTATGTAACCGTTCAAGAACGCTAAAGGGCCTGGAGTTATAGAGTTAATAGCTGGGAGCACTAAAGTACCAGCAACAGGATCGTAAACGTAAATATATTTTCTATCTGAAATAGTTATTAAACCGCCATCTGTTTCCTCAATATATACATCGCCCTGATATGTATTTAGTGATGCAACTTTTGTGGCAGCTAAACTAGAATCTATCGTATATACACAATTATCGTTAACCTGAATTAATTTACCAAGTTTTGAACTATTAAATAATCCACGTGAAACCCCTGCAATTGTAGTGGCTTTTGCATATCCAGCGCTTGGAACCATCCAATTATCTGAGGCAATAAAGTTAAATTTTTCCTCAACAGAAATCTGTGGATATCTACCGAAATGGTTAGATCCCACTAATTTAAGAGGTAATTCCTGTATGTTTGGAGCTCTTTTCATTCTCTTTTATGTTTAACTAAATAATTTATTACATTTTGTAAAAATTCTGTAGATTCATTCCTATGCCAATGCTAGGAAGGAGGGCGCCAGCCAGACCCCAAATTTATATCACCGTAATTCAACCCTGCATTATTAGTAAACCTAGTTTTCCTAACCATCCTTAAATCTATTGGGCTTTCGTCTCTTACTTTATTTCTTAAATCTTCTAGCCATTCTGCAGTTTGAGCTTGTAAAGTTATTTGATATTCGTTACAGATAACCGCCGCTAGTTCATAACGGATATATTCAAGATAATAACCATCAAATACAGTACTTAAATCTGTATCTAATGTTGTATCGTCAAATGCTAACTTTCCCCATACTTTTATTGAGTACGTATCGTTAGGCTTGAAATATAGGAATAAATTACTTCCACCAACACATCTTTCTACATGCCAGCTAAAAGGAAGTGAATTGATAGCATCATATCTTGCAGAACCGAAATAGTTCTTTCGGCCTTGATTTCTAGTAGGATATCTCAATTGACCTATATTGAAAGTAACCGACTCCACTTCAACTACATTCTCAAGGAAATACCTTTCTTGTCCTATAACACCAGCAACAATTATTTCATCGAAATATGGAATTAAAGATTTATCACATGCCTTCATTGCAAGCATGGAATTTAATAGGCGCAGTCCAAGGTTGGATTGTGCGCCCGTAACCGATTGAAGGTCACGGGCCACAATTCCTGACAAATTGTAAGCGCTAGAAATTAACTCTCTCGCTAAATAAGTCATTATCTTAACTCCTGGTTACAGATAATCCACAAAGTATTGAAGATAAATACTTGCTGTATCTGTAGCCTCACTTACATGATATTCAATTTCAGGAGTACCAGTAGATAACCCAACTAAAACAGAAGCAGGAGTTAGTGTTGCAACTGATTTAACATCACCCGAAATTAATGGAGTACTTGTTGAAGACGACCCAACTTGTCTAACCTTGACATAATTACCTGCAGTATTAGGAGTAATAGAGCAAGATAATCCTATCGGCATATCTTGAAGTGCTGGAACATAAGCACTTAAATCAATTGCCGTAGATACTATTTGAGCTCCACCATTAAGAATTTGTTGCATAGTGTCAAATTCATAACGTCTAACCATTCCTTCACCAGTTTGTACTAGCACTAAGAAATGAGTAGAGCTATCAGTTACAGCCCAACCAATTCTACGGAAAATATCGTAGCCAGTTGGCAGAACAGGAGCTGACGCAGAAGTAGAAATGATACAGCCAGGTAAAATATGCCCTGTGGAATCATTAACAACATGCACTGCATATACAGTACTTGCCGCAAACGTTCCGGTATCAATACCATTTTTACCTACAACAGCAGTATTAATCGTGGTGGTACTAGCTAAAGACATATCAAATATACCAGTAGAATCACGACATACACCTGCAGTTACAGTTAATGTGGTATTAGATGCACGAGCAACTTTAAAACCCTTGACTGAATCGGGTAAATACGCCAGTAAATTCTCTGCTGGCGAAGAAGCATAAGTTGTCATATTTTAAATCCTCTATAGATAATCAGTGAAATTCTGTACATAAACGGAAGCTCGATCAGCACTGTTAGCAACAAGATAATCAACTTTAGCTAAGCTTGATTCCAAACCAACAAGTAAATTCACTGGTGTGTAAGTAGCAATAGCGGCAACGTCACCAGATATAACTTGAGGTACTGTTGTTGAGGAACCGCCTTGCCTTATCTTGATGTAACGACCTGCTACACTTGGTGTAATCACTACACTAAATGAAACAGGCATGTCCTGAATACTTGGAACATACGTACTTAAATCAATAGCTGTGTAACTAGTTGCAGCTCCACCGTTTAATACTCTTGGCATAGAGTCATATTCATATCTACGATTTAATCCGGTTCCAGATTGGATTATTTTTGTGAAATAAGATGACCCATCTGTAACAGCCCAACCAATACGACGGAATATGTCGTAACCTTGCGGTAATGTTGGTGCAGTTGCAGAAGTTGAAATAACGTAACCAGGTGCTAATTTCCCAGTTGAATCATTCAAGAGATGAACAGCGTAGACAGTACTTGCAGCTAATGTTCCAGTATCTAATCCGTTTATTAACCCTACTCTTCCACTGTTAATAGTTGTTGTACTTAGACAATACAAAGTCCAACAACCAGTTGAATCACGGCAATAACCAGAATCTACCGTGATTGTTGCAGTAGTTACGTAGGATATTTTAAAACCCTTCACATAATCCGGCATATTAAATAATAAGTTCTCAGCCGGCGCGGATGCATAAGTTGTCATAAATTAATTCCTCACTTATAAATTAGGTTAAAGTGGAATTACCAATCTCATGCAATATTCAGGAGGAAGCGCGAAACCGAACGCTAAATCTTGAACTAAACCACGTTGATTTTGGAAAGGTATTTCACCCCAATAAACGCGCATACTTACGCCACTCTTTTCATCTACTTTAGAAGATGATGGGAATGGAGTAGTGTCTGGCAATGAAGGCATTGCGCACATTAGTCCACGACCTGCGACTAACATTCCGCAACGATGACTTGGTACCATTTGGATTTTCATACCGGCAACTATGTTTGTGTTAATGTTCTGTTTTGCAGAAGATGTCGCACAGAATGGAGTTGCTAGAGTGATGATTACTGTACCGCCTGAAGATGCAGCATTTGCAGTTACGCGAACTTGTGCAGCTTGTGAAGTTGGATTTTTGCCATAGAAAGTAACAAATTTAACATCTGTCTTTCCTGCAACATGAATAAATTCACCAATATCACCAGCTAAAATAGCACTGGCATCGGTAGTATCAGTTGTAGTGCAAGTAATAGTAGTAATGTTTGCACCGGTTGAATCATCAGTTGAAACAACTGTTAATTGACGATCTGAAGCTGCAGTAGCGTTACCAACAGTTCCAGAAACGTGAACTGGTAAAAGGTTAGAAGTATTATATTTAACGTTAGCATACGTGCCTAATTCCCAGCTTTGCGCTAATTCTTCGTTACGACGCAATACGAATTTAGCAGTTTCAGCACCGACAATTGCTGGTACGATGTTTAGTGGTAGCAATACTTCGATATCACCTGGATCACCAACTTCTTGGTAATTAGTAACCATCTGTTGTAATTGTTGAATGGTGGTAATTGCAGTTGAACCATCGCCATAAAATCTGCTTGGGCCTGATTCTGTATGATAAGCACCAGTTGGAATTGATTGGCCATTTACAATGCTCATTACTGGCAATGCGCTATGAGCTAATGAACAACCCATTTTTTCAACACAAGCACCTAATGTACGTACTGCACCTTTACCAATTTTTTCCCAGAAAGCATCTTTATCTAATGTAAAGAGTCTATCTTGAGCTGTAGCTGCAGTAGCAACGTTATATGCTTGGTCTACAGTTAATGGGAAATATCTTTGTTCAATACCCTGAAAATTAACTACTAAACCAACGTTTTCAACAAAGCGATATGGTAAATCGAAGTTTACAGTTGCACCTAAATTATTAACTTCGTCTTGAAAGTTTTTAAATTTAAAATTAGCCATCGAACCGATGATAGCGTTGTGGTTTTGTAAGCCGGCAAGATCAGATGTCTGATACGTTGTAACCTGCTGCAAAACCTGTGTTGGGGAAATACCCATGTTTCACTCTCCAAATAAAAGGTTTTGATTCAGAGATAATGAGTACTTACGACAGGTTTAATTTTTTAGAATCTATACTTCGGATCCTTTCTCAAATCATCCACCGTCATAGTGCCATTATCTATGCCTGTAACTGACGGTTGAGTTTGTGATAGCGGAGGTTTGGCCTTAATTTCCTTTAACGCTGATTCATTAGTCTTTATAGATTCCGAAATCTTTGATAGGACGGCTTTTGTTAAGTTCTGATCGTATGATAACGCTGTAATGGTTCCTAACTTCTCTGGATTTTTGCCCAGTTCGTATAAAATCTCTCCAGGGTTATCAAACTCATTAAAAATATGCGCGTAATTAACCGGCATATTATCAATGTTTAAAATCTTCGTTACTTTATCAAAATCCGAGTACTTCGCTTTTGCAGCATCTATTCTGTCATATAACTTCTTTGCTGCTAGCTGATTAGATTGCATTATATTGCTATATTCGAGCTCTTTTTTAACTTCTTCTCGTGCTATCTGTTTATAAGCATCTACATCAAAAGAAGGTTTCTGCTCTCCTAATAGCTTAGTTCTCATCTCAGCTGTGATTCGTTCACGTTCAGCGAGTTTTTCCCTGCCTACAATTTCGTTCACTTTAGACTGCGGTATAAGCTTCTCTCTTGGAGCTTCTTGTACCGGTGCTGGTTCAGGTATTGTTACAGGACTTGTTACAGTCGATGCATCAGAACTTGGAGCAGCTACATTAGAATTAGAATCTTGAGAAATTGGTGAAACTTCATCTACCATAATTCAACCCTCGGCTATTGACCCCGCCACGGTGGATTTCCTCTAGTAACGTTAGAGTTTGCGGCTATTTACCCTTAGCACAGGTGGATTTTAACACCCTCGATATCGTTCAAGTAACGGTTGATAAACCAACTATCAACTAATTAGCACAATTATTGTAGTAAATGTCTTACATGTCAACTTATTAAAGAAGAATTAGTTTAAGATCAAACACTGAGCGTCCAAAGAGTGCACGAAGGACGCCCAATATTGTGATTGTACAGGTATTAGTCCGTCTCTAAATTATCTTTAGGCTGTTGTTTCAATACTGTATCAATTACTTTGTGATGCAATGTGGCATGATCAATCTGCACCTTATGCGCATGTTGTGCCTTGGCTATATCGTGACTATGTTTCATATCAATAGCTTTCATAGCCATGTCTGCGTTTGCACGAATTTGCTCGGTGTGATGCTTATCTAATTCTACTAGCCCCTCTTCATGCGCTTGCTTGGCCTTGAGTTGTAATCCCATACGTTCGTTTACTATTTCCTCAGTCTTTAGCTGAGCATTTACAGCACCTAGATGAGCCTGTATTTGATCTTTCTGTCCTTCCCTTTGTATATTCATGCGCTCATTCTGAGCCTTTATCATAATAGGATTATTCATCATCTCTTGCTGCTTTTGCTGCGCCTCTTGCTGCATCTGTTGTTGCTTCTGGACAGCAAACTGTTTAGCTTCATCATAGAAAGTATCGTCAGCACTAAAGTCCATAAGTTTAATGATCTTAGGCAACATACTGCTACTGTTAACCCATTCTTGGAAGATAGGCATAGCCTGAGCCATTGCAGTAATTTGCTGCAACATCTTGGATTTCTGAATAGCAAAGTTAGGACCTGCTTCTACCTTAACATTTAGACTTCCTGGACCAAAACCGTCTTTAAGATTAATACCATTGTTACCATTAACAGGATATTGTTGGCTCTTACCTTCTCCGTCTCTACCAGTTAATACTCTTTCCTCAACCATATATTTAGGAATCATGTCCACATACATCTGCATGGCTTGAGTAAAGCTAATCATATAGTTATTAATTAAAGGCATTGCTGTAGGATTAGATTGCGTTGCACCTTCAACAATAGCCACACCGGATAACTGATTATTGTTTATGCCTAATGAAGCATCAAATGAACCTAGAATGTTCTGCACTAATGAGAATCCAAACTGTAACGTTTGCAGAAACTCTGGTGGCATTGGCTGTCTCATTACTTCCCTAGGTGGTGGTAGTGGTACAGTTCCTGGTGACACGCCTTCTTTATCTAAGAAAGCGTTATGAACAATTACGTTTGGAGTTTGGTAATCGGTATAAGCTTCAAGATATTCTGGCGGTATAGCTTCCTTTGCCACTATTAACTTATGCTGCATTGTGTTTTCCATTTCGTTCCCAATAGATTGCATTGCGACGTTAATTAGCTGCTGAGCACCTATTGCATTCCAGAAATAAGAACGTGTTATTTGTTTAACTGCTTGGTCGTCCCCTTCCCTAATCATTACTGAGTTACCATCAAAGAATATCAGCGGTAATCCTGGATAGTCTGTCTCTTCAGGCTGCGAAATAAACTGATTGTCTATAAATTGATACCTAGTAACGGTTACTTGCTGTGTATATCTTTCATCTACTATCTGCGGTTCTTGTTCTAGCACATCCAGTTCATGCCATTTCTCAAGCAACATCTTGTATTGCTCCATTGTTAAAACTTGTCTAATTCCGTTTTGTTGAACAAATGGTGTAGGTGCTATACGTACTATCTTAACTCTCTTACTTTTCTTTTCGTATAAGTCACATACGAGTAATATTTTCTCTTTGTCGTTCTGATATGACCAGTTATAACCTGATGTGCCCTTTCTTGTGAAATCAACGCCACCTAACTCAATGTCAGGGTATTTCTCTTCAAACTCTTCCTTAATCATCGGGAATATTTCAAAACATATCTTCCCGTCGCCCTTGTGTGGCTCTTTAGCCATCACATCAAAACCGCATAAATCTGGTATCACTCTTGCAGCTTTAATCTCTTGTTTGAACGACATTTCATTTTCGTAGTCTGTAGTAATCTTCATTACACCAAAACCACCAGCTCCCATGTCGTTGTATATTTCTCCTGCATCTCCATCACGTCTTAGCTCAAACTCTATGTGCCTTAGGTGGTCTTCAATGACGTCTGCAATCTGAGGATTTACCGGATTGTTATAATCAGGATTTACATAAATGGATGGTTCTTGCTTGCTAAACTCCCCTCTTTGCCTGCTCCAAAAAGCTTCTAAAATGTTACATTCAATATTAGGTTGCCCTGTCTCATTATTAGTAGCTGACATGTCACCGCTAATAGTTGATTTAAATAGAAATTTCTTATCTCTGTTGTATGATTTATAGTTGTGATCAAAATACTTCTTCCATCTATCCACTTTCTTTTTATACTTTTCCAGTAACTCGGTATCTTTCAGATTTATCTTTGCCATTGCATTTGCCTCCGATTTTTATCTCTGCCATAGCACTTTTCTCCTACTTTCTCTAATTCTTGATTGACTTTGTAGGATTTTTGCTACAATTGTATTAGTTTCTTCCGTTTTTCCTCGGTTGGCAAACATTCCTATGACTATTTTGTCTATAAGCCCTATTTGGATGGCATCATTTAAATTATCGGCCAGGTCATCAAATCTGTGGGTATCGTTTAGAGTAATCTTAGAACAATGTTCAACACACATTGGCACATGTTTCCCGTATCTAGGAAATGAGATTAAATTCTTTGCTACATAAGGTTGTGATTGTAGAAATCTAATAGCTTTGCTATTTGCCCTACCATTTATCATTCCAGGACGTTCTATCTCATGAACATTTAAACCTTGAATCTTTTTTAAAACACCTATTAACGTTACACCTGTGCTCTTCTTTTCTATTGCAACAATTGAGGGTTTAACTTGATGCCTCATGCATTGTGAGTAAAATGCCAACACTTCAGTTTCTAAGTCTTTAGCTTCTATCCAAACTTGCATTGCATCTATCCAATGTAATGCGTAAACATCAGTCTCAATATAGTTCTGTACTACTTTATACAATCCCCAGAAGCTCATAGCTGTAGCATCGTTTAAAGTAGAGGCAGTTTCTGCGCTATCAATCGTAATAAAGGTAGCTAATATCTTTGGCTCTTCCTCTGTCATAAAGAACCAGTCTTTCTTGAACACTCCACCACCTGCAGGCTGTGGGTTCTGTTGCATCTGAGCTGCAAACACATAAGGATTATCTGCCTTCATCTGCAATAACTGCTCCCGTGTGTGCATCTCAGGATATAAAGCGTTCTCATGCATGTCTAAGGCTGGTAAAACAACAGTTTCCCATTGCTTAGTGTCAATCAACCTAGCTGCCAAATCGTCTTCATGTACTCTCTGGCCAATAAATATAATAGGCGTGTTCTCACCATCATTTAAACGAGTCTTCATGGTGTTGTGATACCATTCGATAACACCACCTCTAATGGTGTCTGATAAAGCCTCGTCAGGCTTATGGATGTCGTCAATTATCACACTTCCGCCAAATCTGTTAACTCCCTTAATACCTGCTCCATAGCCTGTGATAGTTCCTCCAGCACCGCAAGCAACTATGTTTCCTCCTTTACTAGTCTTGAAATCGTCTTTAGCTAGTGAGTCTTGATTAAGTTGCACACCGAATAGGTTTCTATAAGCAGGTAAGTTTAATATATCCCTTACATTTTGAGTTTGTTTAGTAGCTAAGTCTTTAGAGTAAGATACATATAGAAAGTTACAGTCTTGATATCTAGCTAAAGCCCATGCAACAAAATGGATTAGCAAAGTTGTTTTACCGTATCTAGGAGGAACATTGATAATTAATCGTTTAGTTCTACCTTCGAACACATCAACTAACTTACGGCATATTGTAATAAAATGAGATTCCCTGCATGTAGGGTGAGAGATTGCAAACTCTCTTCCTGTCATTACCTTAAAATATATCTTAATGAAATGTAATAATGACGCTAAACACTTAGCTTTGAGGTTTATTATATCAGAATTGATTTCTTGGGATTCTGCCTTCATCAAAACCCCGTTTTATATTCTTCAATCTTTTGTTCTATCTCTTTGTCTATAGCAATAGCCTTCTGTACGTCTACATCAATGTTAAGGTTAACGTTCTGATGTTTCTCAGGGCTGTAATGTCCTTGCATCTTGTTTAACTCTGCTGTAGCTGATATTGCTACTCTTGCGCTTTCTACGTCTATGCCTTCGCTATTCTCGTCTATCCCTTTATCTACAACATGCCATAGCTTCTTAACCTTGTTCTCAAACGTTGCTCCTGTCTTTTCTGCTGCACGCTCAAGATGATGTTTTAGATAAGCTTTTACATACGGTCGCTTGAGTATGTAGTTAGCCATTACTGCACTACTATTAGCTGAATTAGTAAAGTGCATAGCTTCTACAGCTTTAGTTCCGTTCATTCCGTTATCTATATAGTTACGTAAGAATTGATCAATATGTGACCGTGTCAGCTTAGAGTTAGAAGATCTAGGCATTGTCTTTTACCTGTGCTTTACGTCTCGCCCAAGCTTCTTTAAGACTAGCGCTTTGCATACTTCTTTTGTTACGATAGCTACTTTATTGCTGCTATCTGCAAGAGCTTCAGCCAATGTCTCTGTGTCATCATTAGCTTTAAATCCTGTAATCTCTTCCGGCTCTATATATCTATCATCAACATGACCAATCCCAAAGCAACAAGGACATTCAGCTACTATGCCACCAATGCTAGAGATTTTCTTATAACCGTTACAACGCGGGCAAATTTTCATTCTCACCTTCAGGCTCGTTAGGATTATCTGTAGGAATACGTTCAGGACTCGGTAACTTATCCATTATTTCTTCTTAACTTTCTTCCGCAAGCCTTTAGTCTTAGTAGCTGCGAAGTCATGAAGCTGTCCTTTAGACATCTTCTTCAACCCTGCATTACGTTTATATAGCTTCTTTGGCGCATGTTCTGCAATCGCCATAGCTTTTTGCTGACTCTTTGATTTTGCTGGCATTTCATTTGCTCCCATAATAATTTTTAATTTTTAATTTCTTCGATGGAATAAACATCTTCATAACTTCATTAAATCGTATGTTTTCATCAATAATTTTCTGTCTTGCAATTTCTGCTTGCTTTTTTGTTAAAACATATTCATCATGATATTTGTTTTCTATCTTCTCTTCCATAAATTGCATAAGTCTTTATTAAATATCATTAAATAATCACTCCGACATATAAGGTGTGTCCATTACTAACTTAAATTGTTTCTTAAGTTCTTCGTATTGTTGGAGTTCGTTAACTACGTATTTTGCTAAGTCTTCTATATTAATTTCTTTCGTTTCGCTCTGTAAAAAGAGGGGTATTCTATCGTTAAGATATTCAAGAATAATGCGTTCAAAATTTGTATTCTGCTTAGCGCAATTGTTCATTTATTTGTATTTTACGTAATCCATTAGATATATCAAGCAGTTAATAGTATCTTAAAATAATGTAGGATATAATAGACAAGTTTCACGTGGAACATATGATCGTTATTGCTCTTTGTCTTTACTTTGACGTACTTCGGGAGTTTGAGATTCTAAAGTTTGATCAAAACTATATTGGCTGCCTATGACTCCTTCGTTAAGAGTATTTAGAAGATGATTAGCTTGCTCTCTTGTCCCGTATATATTGACAGGTAGCTTACCCTGCGCTGTTAGAAGCCAAAATTTCCTATTTTTCATAATTTCTTATTACAGAAGATAGAGCTATCACCAAAAGCACAACAAGCAACTATACCAACGGGAAGCCGTTGGATCGCTTGTTCACCCGCGCTGAGAAGATGCGCGTGCGAACGCTATGTTTTAACAGATTAAAGATTAAAAGAGAGGAGAAAAGCAAAAGAGGCTTGTTAGTACCGAAAGTTTATTAGTAGCATGACTGTTGCATTCTTGTCAAGTGATTACCGGAAATAGGGTGAAATATATATTTCTCTTGACAGATTAAGCAAGAAATATGGGTTCAATAATTAGCATACATATTTCACTTGATATAAATTATTTTGATAATTAGTATTGACATATAATAATAGTAGTGATATTATTAGTACCAATGATAAGTGATAAGAAGAAAAGAAAGAAAGATGTAGATTTCACAACAGGTTTATTTACATTATATCACTTATCAGATACTAGGTACTAAATAAATGATAAAGGAGCGAGGACAATGAACGTAACAACTTACACAGATACAGATAGTATAGTAACAGATTTCGACTATCTTAACTATTCAGACCAACAACCATCCGCACTATTACAATTTTTGGACGCTGAGCTTGAATCAATCAATATACATAATCTAGCTTTAAAACTAGCATTAATACGTCAGCAATCTAAACCAAGGAGTAACTAATATGATACAAATAAACAAATGTGCTTTGGGAACAAATTTTATCAACTAAAGAGAGGAAGTAAATATGAAAAAAAGTAAAAAAGTAAATATGCAGTTAGCAAAGAATAGACTAGCTGACAATATTAGGCATTGGTTAAAATATCATTTTGGAAATGCAACTAAATGTGAAAACCCAAGATGTAAAAATAAAGGGGCTAAACGTTTCAACTATATCTTAAAGACAAATAAGGCATATGAAAAGAAACGTAGCAACTTTAAAAT
>Ga0265323_10000146_pt1 | contig 41195 bp, 31 predicted proteins | sample 41225metaG_FD_193580 | JGI IMG/M metagenome (GOLD analysis project Ga0265323, IMG submission 193580) | Rhizosphere microbial communities from Carex aquatilis grown in University of Washington, Seatle, WA, United States - 4-12-25 metaG | ecosystem: Host-associated > Plants > Roots > Rhizosphere...
CCGGAGTTCGACAGGTTAAAGACGAACGACGACGACGATGCGACAGACTGGAATTCACTTCTCCACACCGGCGCGATCATTCCAGTGTACCGGTCAAGCGAAGAGTTACGCCAGGTTGGGTTGGATAATCGGGGTTTCAGAAGAATCATCAAGAATGCCCTCGAGAGCAATCTTGAAACCCTCGTTGAACATTTGCCAGAAGAGACACTTCTGCGCCATCATCTTCTTGAGATTCATTCGGCGTTAAAAATGATCCATTTTCCGAAAACGTACGTAGAAAGGGACGCGGCGCTCAACCGGCTGAAGTTCGATGAGCTGTTCTTCTTCCAGCTCCTCATGGCGTACCGCCGGCGGGAAATCAAAGGAGAGTTGAAAGGCATCTCATTCAACGTGAAGAGCGAATTAGCACGACGCCTTCTTTCAACCCTGTCGTTTGATTTAACGGGCGCCCAGCGACGTGTCATTAATGAGATCACAGGAGACATGAGCCAATCGGTGCCGATGAACCGGCTGTTACAGGGGGACGTCGGCAGCGGCAAAACTATCGTGGCTTTGTTTGCCATGCTCATTGCCGTAGAAAATAGATTCCAATGCGCATTGATGGCGCCTACTGAGATTTTGGCAGAGCAGCATTTTTTTACTTTGAAAAGCTTTTTGGGAGATTTGCCGGTTCGGGTCCGTCTTCTCATCGGCGGGCAAAAGAAAAAGCTGCGCGAAGATATTCTGGAAGACATTCGCCGCGGCTCGGCGAATATTGTGATCGGTACGCACGCGCTCATTCAAGAAAAAGTTGATTTTGCTGATCTAGGTCTCGTTGTCATAGACGAACAGCATCGCTTTGGCGTCGCGCAGCGCGCGCTTCTTCGCGGGAAAGGAAAAGAAAATCCCGACGTTCTTGTCATGACAGCAACCCCGATTCCACGGACGCTGTCACTGACGTTGTACGGCGACCTCGATATTTCAGTGATCGATGAACTTCCAAAGAATCGCAGGCCTGTAAAAACAGCACGCCGAACGGAAAAAGAAAAGAAGAAAGTGTACAGCTTTGTGAAGGACGAAATACTCCGCGGGCGGCAGGCATACATCGTCTATCCTCTCATTGAGGAGTCGGAAAAGATCGACCTCAAGGCCGCAATGGTCGAGTTTAAGAAATTGAGCGAAGGTGAATTCTCCGAATTCAGGCTTGGTTTGCTTCACGGAAGATTGGCATCGGAAGAGAAGGACGCTCTAATGAGCAAGTTCAAATCGAAAGAGATCGATATTCTGGTTGCAACGACCGTTATAGAAGTCGGTATTGATATTCCCAATGCGACAATCATGATCGTTGAAAATTCGGAGCGTTTTGGACTTTCTCAGCTTCATCAGTTGCGTGGAAGAGTCGGCCGCGGAGCGGAGCAGTCGTATTGTATCCTGCTCACCGACGACCTTATGATAAAGCGAAAAACCCAGCTTGCCGCGAATCGCGCTGAAGCACAAAAACAAATCTTAGATTTCTCGAAACGGCTTGAGACTATGGTGCAAACGAACAACGGATTCGAAATTGCCGAAGTCGATTTAGAGTTGCGCGGTGCGGGGGATTATTTTGGAACGCGTCAAAGCGGCTTGCCGTCGTTCCAGGTTGCCGATATTGTTCATGACAAAGAAATTCTTATTCAGGCACGGCAGGAAGCGTTTGACCTTGTTGCTCGCGATCCTCATTTACGATTGGCTCATCATGCGGGAGTACGGAGACGATTCGAACTCGTTTATAAGGAATTGCTTTCGTATGTTCGCATCGGTTAGCGGCCCGACCCAAATATCTTCCATCAGAAATAATTTCTTCGAAATATTTTTCCAGAGTATCTAAAAAAAAATCCGTACAGCGTTTCTATTTCCGACGATGGAACCTTCCGGCAAAGACTCTGCCACTCTGACAACCACGACTGCGATTCCTAAGGAAAAAGCCACTTTCTTCTTGACAACGTGTCTAAAAACATTATATTTGTATCAGGAGTTGGACGAAGAACAAAGCTAACGCATCAGCCACTAGCATGAAAGGTATCGAAAGAATTTTTTGGTACTCCCCTGAATGGAAGTAGCTCTCGTCTACAACATGAAGAAGGAAGAATCAGATGTCGCCGACGGCGGCGTCGACCCTTCGAGTCAGCACATCACTGATGTCAGCACGCAAATACTAGAGAAGACAACAAGCGCTGATATGTACGCGGAGTGGGACACGGTTGAAACTGTGACAGCTGTCCGCGATGCACTTGCTCTCCGCCACTCCGTCACGATGATCGAAGCTGATGAAGATGCTTTCGCAAAACTTCGCAGCCGACGTCCGGAGATTGTCTTCAATATTGCCGAGGGGCAGTACGGTGTCTCGCGCGAGGCACAAATTCCGGCGATGCTTGAGATGCTGAACATTCCTTACTCCGGCTCCGACGCACTCACCCTCGCGGTTTGTCTGGACAAGTCCCGGGCGAAAGAAATTCTTTCCTACTATAAGATTCCTACCGCAAAATTTTCCGTTATATATTCCCTTACCGACCTTTCAACACTGCGGACAGAATTTCCTTGTATGGTAAAGCCGCTGAACGAAGGGTCGAGCAAAGGGATCTTCGACGCTTCGCTCGTTCGGACACTCAGTGAATTGCAAGCTCAGGTTGAAAACGTGCTGTCGACGTACAACGAGCCGGTTATCGTTGAAGAGTTCCTGTCCGGGCGTGAATTCACGGTAGCGATGCTCGGCAACGGAGATGACGTTCAGGTACTGCCGATTGTCGAGATCAAATTCGATTCTTTGCCCGAAGGTGTTAATCCGATCTATTCATTCGAGGCCAAATGGATTTGGGATCAATCGTCAAATCCGCTTAATATCTTCGAATGCCCTGCCCAAGCGACTCCATCCCTCAACGCTTCCATCGTAAAACTTTGCAAAGAGGCCTATAAAGTTTTGAGATGTCGTGACTGGTCGCGCATCGATGTACGTCTCGATAAAGACGGAGTTCCTAACATCATTGAAATCAATCCTCTTCCCGGTATTCTCCCGAAGCCGGAAGATAATTCATGTTATCCGAAGGCTGCCCGCGCCGCGGGTATGTCGTACGACAAAATGTTAAATCGTGTGTTGGACGAAGCTTGTAAACGGTACAGGCTGCTCTGATGTTCCCCAACTCGTTGAAAATGAATAAGATGCAGGCAAGCTTATTTCACAAATACGGAGCTCTAGTATGAGAAAGAAGCTACATGTTTCGGTTATTTTCAACCAACCGACAATCCAGACGTCGAAGGGGAGAAAGTTTATTTCTGAGTCAGGAATGATTCAGGAAGGGGCTGCGCTTGCCACCGCACGTGCGAACGGGTTGCTGGACATGTCCGAAGTAGGCGTCGTTGAAGAAAGAGAGCAAATTCAAGCTGCCCTTACCGAGCTTGGGTACCAGACATCGATTTTCAACATGTCCAACAATATTGAAAAACTGCTGGAATTTTTGAAAACCGAAAAGCCGGACCTTATTTTCAATCTGGTCGAGTCTTTGGGCGATCAGTCGATTCATGAGATGCATGTCGCGGGCATTTATGAAATTCTGGAGATCCCCTACACAGGTTCTCCGACTGTTACGTTGGGAACGTGTTTGAATAAAGCCCGGACGAAAGAGATACTTTCATTCCACGGCATCCCGACGGCAAAGTTTATTGTCTGCAAGCAAATGAACGAAATCATCGCCGATGATTTCGACCTGGCATTCCCGCTCATCGTGAAACCCGCTAAAGAAGACGCCAGCGTTGGGATCGACAACGATTCGGTTGTCGATTCTCTGACCGCGTTGAAGAAACGAGTCCGGTACATTTTTCAGCAGTACGACCAGCCGGCAATTGTTGAAGAATATATTGAAGGGCGTGAATTGAATGTCGCCGTTCTCGGGAACGGGAAGCCGACGGTTCTTCCGATTTCTGAAATAGACTTTTCCGGGCTTCCCTCCGGCTACCCAAAAATCGTTACCTATGATGCAAAGTGGCTCAATGGGTCAATAGAGTTCGAGGGAACAAAAGGCGTGTGTCCGGCCGACCTGCCGCCGACTGTCGAAGCCCGCATCAAAGATCTTGCGCTGCAGTCGTTCAACATTATGGGATGCAGGGATTATGCCCGCATTGATTTTCGGCTGACGAAAAACAACAAGCCGTACGTCCTTGAAGTCAATCCCAACCCCGATATTTCGGACGATGCCGGATTTATCCGTTCAACGACGACGTACGGGTATTCATTTAACGAAGTGATCGGGAAGATCGTCGAATATGCGCTGAAGCGAAACCCGTAGACGCGCCGTATTACATTTTTCAGTACAGCAATGAGCATCCGTTCCCTCCAGCGAGAGGATCAAGAGCCGATAGAAAATCTTTTACGAGCGACGGATGTTTTCAGCGAAGAAGAAATCGATGTCGCGATTGAGCTGATCCAGATTTATCTCGAAGACGAACATCAGAAAGACTATGAAATATTCTCTTACGTCGACAGTGAACAGAGAGTGGCCGGCTATGTGTGTATCGGTCCGACACCGTCAACGCAGGGAACGTACGATTTGTACTGGATTGCAGTTTCGCCGGCAGTTCACGGAACAGGAGTCGGTTCTGAACTTCTCCAGTTTGTCGAGGGACATCTTCGCGCGCAAGGCGGCCGGTTGTTGATCGCCGAAACTTCATCGACGCCAAAGTATGAAAAGACATGCATGTTTTATGAACGCAAAGGCTTTGAGCGAAGGGCATGCATCAAAGATTATTATAAGCCCGGCGATGATCTCATCATCTACGGAAAATATCTATAACCACATCAGGTAAATCTCTATATGGAACTCTGGCAGGAAATGTTGCGGGCGAGTGTTGACAGCGGCAAAGATTTGGTGGAACGGTTTAATTTTGACAAGGATCTTGCGGACAAGCTCAACACCCTCTTTCATATCCGCATTAACCCGTACTATCTCAGCCTTATTCGGTATCCGGGCGATCCTATCTGGCTGCAATGTATTCCCGATGCCCAGGAGTTGGTGCCCGACGATTTTCCGCTGGACCCGCTCAACGAAGAAGCAGACAGCCCGGTTCCAAGCATTACTCACCGTTATCCCGACCGCGTGTTGTTTTTGACGACAAGCCAGTGTTCGATGTACTGCCGGTTTTGTACGCGAAAAAGAAAAGTCGGCGACTCGGGTAAAATCAGCATGAAGTTTATTCAGTCCGGTCTCGATTATGTTGCCGCGCATCCGGAAGTACGCGACATCATTCTTTCCGGCGGCGACCCGCTGATGCTGACGGACGTGATGCTCGAGAAAATTATTTCCGGGCTCCGGGCGATTCCGCATGTCGAGATTATCCGCCTCGGCACGAAAATGCCGTGCGTTCTTCCCCAGCGCATCACGCCGAAGCTCTGTAAGATGCTCAAGAAGTATCACCCGATTTATGTGAACACGCATTTTAACCATCCGTGGGAATGCACGACGGAGGCGAAACGTGCATGCGAAATGCTCGCCGATGCCGGCATCCCCGTCGGGAACCAAGCGGTTCTGATGAAGGGAGTCAACGACGACCCGGATGTGATGCTGGAATTAATGCGCAAGCTGTTGATGATGAGAGTGCGTCCCTACTACCTGTACCAGGCGGATATCACGAAGGGCGCGAACCATTTCCGGACGCCCGTCAGTGTCGGCCTGAATATCATGGACAAACTGCGCGGCCACACATCCGGACTTGCGATTCCGCATTTCGTTATTGACGCGCCGGGCGGAGGCGGGAAGATCCCGCTGCTTCCGCAATATGTGCTGGGCAGGAGCGGCAACAACATTATTCTCCGAAACTACAAGTACGACATCTACCAGTATCCCGATGTCGAAGAAGACGAGAAAAAGCCCGAGGCACAGCTCGAAAAACGGTATATGCGCAAGCGAACGAAGCCGATGCGAAAAAAGGTGTACGAAACTCAGCCGACGCGCGCCGAGGTTTCATCAAAATAGATCCGAAAGTCCCGCCCCGAGCGGGACTTTTCGTTTTTGATCTTCCCTCGAGATGTCTAAACCGCAATACCGAGGGAAATGTTTAAAGCTCTGCCGGCACATCAATCATTCCGAATCTCCGATGGCACGACAAACACTCGTTCTGCGGCTCTGTGGTTACGCGATCCTTCTCTACGTCTGGTTCCTTCTTCCGTTCAACCTGTACGAACCGACACCGACATTTCATCTTCCGGCAATTCTGTGGTTTACCCATCTCATTATTCTCTACATCCATGAAGCGGGACACTTCTTTTTCAGGATATTCGGAGAAACTATGTACATTCTCGGCGGTTCGATTATGCAGGTGCTCGTTCCGTTTGTATGGTTTCTGGTTGCGTGGCATGAAGAATCCGCCAATGCACCGGTCGCGGTGTTTTTCACCGGCGTGAGCATGGTCGATGTGAGCATTTATATGAGAGACGCCGAAACGAGAATTTTACCCCTTCTTGGCGGGCACCATGTAAAGCACGATTGGGCGACGTTTCTCGGCGACCATGACATGCTCGATTGGGGAGTTCCGCTGGGAAATCTGTTTTTCTTCCTTGGATTATTTGCGGCACTGGGGGCCATCGTGTGGGGAGTGAACCTTTCAATTAAATTGTACCAGCAAGACCGTTTGGAAGAGTCAAAATCTCCCGGACCGGAGAGCGATTTAACAAATGGGGAGCAGAAAAGCTCATCACTGCAGGATAAAACGCCGAGTCAAAAGAAGCTTTGACCTTTCTTCACGCATTGCGGTTTTGAGCTTTCACCTCTGCCTTGTTTCTCACCTCTCTTTTGGCTAAATTTTTCGTGTGAGAATCCCCGACGACAAAATTCAGGAAATCCGCGCCGCGACCGACATCGTCGAATACATCGGCACGTTCGTGAAGTTGAAGAAACGCGGAAAAAGTTATCTAGGATTGTGCCCTTTCCATTCGGAAAAAACTCCGTCGTTTAATGTCAGCCCCGACAAAGGGATGTACTATTGTTTCGGCTGCAGCCGCGGCGGGGATGTCATCAAATTTGTAATGGAATGGGAGAAGGCGACGTACGTTGAAGCGATCGAAATTCTTGCGGAGCGGGCCGGAATAGCCATCGTTCGAACGGAGGAGTCGATCCAATCTGCCAGTGAGACCGAAAAGCTCTATTCCGCATGTTCTTTCGCCGCGAAAATGTTTCACCGGAATATGATGAAAACAGAGGAAGGGTCGTTCGCGCTGAAGTATTTTCAATCGAGAGGATTTTCTGATAAGACGATCGTTGCCTTCGGTCTTGGATATTCTCTTCGCGCGTGGGATGCGCTGGTGAAGCAGGCTGGGGAAGAAGGGATAAAGCCGGAGTATCTGGAAAAAGTGGGATTGGCCCGCAAACGAGATGACGGGGGATATTACGACGCTTTTCGAGGACGGGCAATGTTCCCAATTTCTTCGACGACGGGAAGAGTTATTGCCTTCGGAGCGAGAAAATTATACGATGATGACACGATGGGAAAGTATATTAACTCGTCTGAAACACCCATCTACCACAAAAGCAAAGTGCTTTATGGATTGTCTCAATCGAAAGAAGCGATTCGGGAGAAAGATTCTGTCGTTTTAGTAGAAGGGTATGCCGACCTCATTTCCGTTTTTCAATCCGGAATTTGCAATGTCGTTGCGTCGAGCGGTACCGCCCTTACCGTCGAACAGATTCAGTTGATTTCGCGGTACACGAAGACCGTCACATTCGTTTATGACGCAGATTCTGCAGGTGTCTCGGCCATGATTCGAGGCGTCGATCTCATTCTCGAGAATAATTTGGACGTTCGGATTGCAGAACTTCCCCAGGGCGACGATCCGGACTCATTCGTGAGAAAGAACGGTGCCGACGGTTTTCAGGAGATACTTTCCAAGGCTGTCACTTTTGTTGATTTCAAAGCCAACACATTGCGCCGCGAAGGAAAACTTGATTCGCCGGAAGGGAAGGCGGAAGCAGTGCGGGCCCTTGTCCAGACAATCTCAAAGATCAAGGACCCGTTGAAGCAGAGCTTCTTCATTAAAGACGTCGCCGAAAAATACAAGCTCTATGAATCGGCCTTGATCACAGAATTGGAAAAATTCACGCGCAAAGTGCCGGAACGATTCCTTGCGGTTCCGCGCGTTGGAGGTGAAAGGGCAGCCGCCAAAGATACGAAGAGCGCCACGGCGGTCACGGCGCAGCAGGAAATACCGGTTGAGGAAAAAGAATTACTCCTTGTTGCATTCGAGGAGCCGGAAGAAATGATCCCGTTTATTTTTTCGTATATCCGTGCGGAGGAATTTTCCCATCCTCAGGCGAAAGAAGTGGCCGAGATCCTCATCGATGAGTTCGACAGCAAAGGCACGGTGGACGTTCACCAGCTTATGCCGAAGGCTTCTAGCGATGCCGTCAGAAAACTTATTTCGGAATTGTCATTCACTCCATACCAGCTTGGCTCACGCTGGGATAAAGTCGGGGCGCGGCTGAGCGAAACGAGGACGTCGGAGCGGGCGGAGGGGGCGATCAAAAGGATGAAGAAGAAAGTCCTGGAACATGAGCTTACAGAGAACCAGCTTCGCATGAAGGACGCGTCGTTGAACGGAGAAGAAACGGTGCAATTTCTAAAGAGACATCAGGAAATTTTTAAGTCCCTGAAAGAGATCGACGGCGCACAATTGATACGGCCGCCCGAAACAAAGAAATGACGTGAAGGTCAATTCAATCCTGGAAGAGGACGCGAACCTGCCATGCTGTATTAGAAGCCATCTCAAAAATGGTTTCCATGGAGAAAGCAGCCGTAATTGTCATGCTGAGCGGAGCGAAGCATCCATGACAGGAAAGCTTTGGAGATTCAAGGTGTGTCATTGTCATGGATTCTTCACCCCGTCTTAAAAACGGCGGGGTTCAGAATGACAATGATGATGCATTGTTTGTTCAGAATGAAGTTACTCAGAGTTTTTGAGAAGGCTTCTACATATTCTTCACGATTGCTTCGCCGAATTCAGAACACTTCACTTCTTTTGCACCTTCCATGAGCCGCGCAAAGTCGTAGGTTACCGTCTTCGCTTGTATCGCCTTGTTCAGCCCCTTTAAGATCAGATCCGCGGCCTCGGTCCATCCCAAATACCGAAGCATCATCTCTCCGCTGAGAATAAGAGATCCGGGATTGACCTTGTCCATCCCTGCATATTTCGGTGCAGTGCCGTGGGTTGCTTCGAAGACTGCGAACCCGTTTTGATAATTGATATTTGCGCCGGGGGCAATTCCGATGCCGCCCACCTGGGCAGCGAGTGCGTCGGAAATGTAATCGCCGTTCAAGTTCAGCGTGGCGATCACTTCATACTCGGCGGGACGAGTAAGAATCTGCTGCAGGAATGCATCGGCGATGACATCCTTAATCAAAATTTTTCCCGCTGGCGGATTTCCGCCGCAATCTTCCCATGACACGACATCCTCCGGGAATTCGCGTTTCGCAAGTTCGTAGCCCCAGTCGCGAAATCCACCCTCGGTGAATTTCATGATATTTCCTTTATGGACAAGCGTAACCGATTTTCTCTTGTTCGCGATTGCGTATGTTATTGCGGCACGCACGAGCCGCTCGGTCCCTTCCAGCGATACCGGCTTTATGCCGATGCTCGAAGTTTTGGGGAATCGTATTTTTTTGACGCCCATTTCTGTTTGAAGCCATGCGATGACCTTTTGCGCTTCAGGCGTTCCGGCTTTCCATTCGATGCCGGCGTAGATATCCTCCGTGTTTTCCCGAAAGATAACCATGTCCACAAGCTCGGGATGCTTGACGGGCGACGGGACGCCGGTGAAATATTGGACGGGGCGCAGGCATACATATAAATCGAGCATCTGCCGCAGTGTAACATTGATGGATCGAATCCCCTTTCCCACGGGTGTCGTGAGCGGCCCCTTGATTGCGATTGTGTATTCTTTGATAGCCTCGAGCGTATCGTCGTGAAGCCACGTATTTTCACCGTATACCCCGTTAGCTTTCTCGCCTGCGTATACCTCAAACCAACTGATCTTCTTTTTCCCTCCGTACGCTTTCGCGATTGCAGCATCAAACACTTTTTGAGAAGCCCGCCAAATGTCGGGTCCTGTTCCGTCCCCTTCGATAAAGCAAATTACCGGATCGTCCGGCACGGAGAGCTTTCCGTCTTTGACGGTAATTTTATGTCCGGTTAACGGGGGAACGAGCTTTACATAGTTAGACATACACGCTTCCTTCGGGAAAAGTAATTATTCGAGAATAGCAGCGCGGATTTTTGAGGCGACATCTTTCATGTCATCGCCTTCATACCGCTTCAATTGCAGCACAAACCGGATATTGTCGCCTTCGTACCGCGGAGTGATATGGATGTGAAAATGGAAGACCGATTGTCCTGCAATCGCTCCGTTATTCGAAAAAAAGTTGAATCCCTTAAGTTCAAAGCTCTTCACCAAAGCGCGCGAAACGACGTGGACGGCATGCATGATGCCCGCCAGTTCTTTTTCAGGGACCTCCAGAAAATCTTTATGATGATTTTTCGGGATGACGAGCGCGTGCCCATAGTGAATGGGGTTGACATCGAGGATTGCAATTGCGCAGTCGTTTTCAAACAGGAATTCAGCCGGAATTTCTTTTGCGATGATTCGACAGAAAATGCATGCCATTGATCAGCCCCGCCCCCGTTGGAGAAGAGTCTGGAATTCCTTTAGTACGCTGAAGAATATGTTCATGGCTTAACTTCTCAATGAGAATTCGGCAAAAAAAAGAAATTGGCGTGTCGCAAATAATATCGAAAAATCGTCCGAAAGTCAACGAAGCTTGGGAAAAATGGCTGTTCGCTATTTCAGGTCCCGATTTTCAGCAATGCTTCGCAGGAACTGCAAAAGTGTTCCGCCTTAACATCGATATCTTCTACTGCCGTTGAACTGTGCATGACACACCGATAATCGCGGCAGTGAAGAAGCCCAAAAGTATGGCCAAGTTCATGGACCGCTTCTTTCACAAGGCGTTCCGTGGCAAGCGTGCGATTGGCAGGAAGGCCGTACAGTGTGTCGTCGAGGCGGTGAGCAGAGACGACGGCAAACGGTCCGTCGAGCTGTGCCTCTCCAAAAACGTATGTCAAGACGGGGACGAATAGATCTACAGATGTAACTCCGATAATTTTTCCCTTGAAGTCCCTGAATTGTTTGACAAACGCGGAAATCAATGCGGTGGAATTATATTGATTGCGGTACACATCGAACGCAAATGAAGGGTCTATTGGTTCCGCGACATGGATCGATGTCGGGAACCGGAAAATAGCTTCGAGCGGTGAAATGATGGCGTTAACGGAATCGTTATCGCAAGGCGGTACCGGAACAACGAGGATAGAAGACATGGGTCACGGTTTAATAAGGCCATATTTTGCGATTTTATTATACAGCGTCACCCGGTCAATGGAAAGAATTTCAGCTGCCCGAGTGATGTTCCAGCCCGTCTTCGCAAGCATCGCTTCGATATGTGCCTTCTCGACCGACGCTATCGTATCATCCGCCGGCGCGCGGTGATTAAGTCCAAGCTGAAACGGTAAGTCATCCGGTCGAATCGTAGGAGGCTTGGCAAGCACCATCGCACGCTCGATTACGTTTTCCAGCTCCCGCACGTTGCCCGGCCAATCGTAGCGCACGAGCAAATCCATTGTGTCGGGCGTGACCTCGCTGATTTGCTTGTTCATAACAGAAGAATACTTTTTGAGGAAATGCTGAACAAGGAGCGGGATGTCCGTCCGTCGTTCACGAATCGGCGGAATGAATACTGCGAAAACATTAAGTCTGTAATAGAGATCTTCACGAAATGTTCCTTCTTTCACCGCTTCTTCAAGGTCGCGGTTCGTTGCGCAGATAATTCTGAAATCGCTGTGAATGACTTCGTTTCCGCCGACACGCGTGAATTGTTTGGACTCGATGACGCGAAGAAGCTGCACTTGCATTTTTTGGGAAATGGTGCCGATCTCGTCGAGAAAAATCGTTCCGCCATCGGCCATTTCAAATTTCCCTTTGCGCCGGTATTGCGCGCCTGTGAAAGCGCCTTTCTCATGCCCAAAAAGTTCACTTTCGAGAAGAGTTTCCGGAACAGCGCCGCAGTTCACCGCGATGATCGGAAAATAGCGCCTCGGGCTGTTGACGTGGATCGCGCGGGCGATCAACTCTTTACCGGACCCGCTTTCTCCACGGATCATTACTGTTGTATCGGTTTGCGCAACGGTCTTTGCAAGTTCGATCACTTTTTTCATTTGCGGGCTGTTGCCGACGATCTCGTCTCCCTGCGCCATTTCGGAAATATGTTCATGCAATTGGGCGTTCTCTTCTGCGAGTTTCTTCTGACGCAGTGCATTGGTAACAAGATGAGAGAGATGGTCGGGGTCGACCGGCTTTGTGACGTAATCGAACGCTCCTTCCTTTAACGCCTGAACCGCGCTTTCTACCGAAGCGAAGGCGGTGATCATGATCGTGCTGATCGCAGGGTCGATTTCTCTCAATCGTTTCTGAAGTTCAAGCCCGCTCATCCCAGGCATTTTAATGTCGAGGAGTATCACGTTCCATGGGCCGTCGCTCATTTTCTTGATCGCATGGGCAGCGTCTTCGGCAGCATCGACGCGGTAGCCGTCCTGCTTGAACCACTTAGAGAGTGAATCGCGTACGACAAGTTCATCGTCCACGATAAGGAGGCTGTGTTGTTTCGTTGATTTGTCGTTCATGGTCATGGTCAGGTAAGTGAAGTGGATGAAGCGTTGTTCGATGCTTGAGTTATTGGACGGGGCAGCAGTATCGTAAACGTTGTTCCCCCGTGAAGCTCCGATTGAACATTAATGGTTCCGCCGTGCCGTTCGATGATTCCGTACACGACGGCGAGACCGAGTCCCGTTCCTTTTCCGTTCTCCTTTGTTGTAAAGAAAGGCTCAAAAATGTGGGGCAGTGCATCGTCTGAAATTCCGATACCCGTGTCGGTGAGGGTGATATGAATTGCATCCGGGGTAGCGGAATGGTGAGCCTCAACTTTGAGCGTTCCCCCTTCGGGCATTGCTTCGATCGCATTGATTTCAATCGCAAGCAGCGCCTGCTCAATTTGTTGTGAAGCGCAGAACAGCATGAGCGGCTCTCGTTGAAAATCCGTTTCCAGCGTGATATTGTGTATTTTCAAATGATGGTCGATGAGGTTCAAAGACCGCTCAATCGTTGTCCGGATATCCGTTTCAACAAATTCACCGACCTTCTGTTTGGAGAAGAGCAGGAGATTCTTTACGATGTTTCCGCATCGGGCGGTCTCATCGGCAATGATCGAAAGTTCGTTTTGAATTTCTTCCACCGTGTCCGGTGTTTGCACGCCTTCTTTCACCATTTTTTTCAGGAGTTTGGCATACGTCAGCACTCCTTCGAGCGGGTTGTTGAGCTCGTGCGCTACTGTGGAAGCAAGTTTCCCGAGTGAAACCATTTTTTCCATTTGGACCATGTTGGCATGGGCGCGCCGCAGTTCTTCCGTCTTCTGCGCGACACGCTCTTCCAATGATTGGCCCCACTGCGTTAGCTCGTTTCTCGCCCGCTTCAATTCATCGGCCATCTGGTTGAACGAAGTTGCGAGTCTCCCGATCTCGTCGTTCGACCGCGCGGATATCCGATAGTCCAAGTTTCCCTTCGTAATTTCCTGAGTGCCGAGAGTCAATTTATGCACAGGAATGTTTACGACAATCCAAATAAAAATGCCGACGAATGTTGTCATCACGAAAAACATGAAAAGCGCGTTCAAGTATTGAGACCGGTTTAAACTTGCCAGGTGTGAATCGATCTCTTTCAGCGGCATCATCACATCGAGGACTCCGAGAATGGTCTGCGATTGGGCATGAGCATGACACTCCGCCGTCGAACATGTAGAGTCGTTTTTGATCGGCACGATCATTCCTAACACTCTGTATCCCTTGGAGGATGAAAAGATTCGGCTTAGCTCACGCGGGTTAGGGGAAAGAGGCGGTTTGCCGGGAGAATGGCATGCGTTGCACGCTTCTGCATTCATGTTCACGTACGTTCCGACTTCTCCGGCAACGGTTGAAAGCCTGATCTCTCCCTTTTTGTTGTAGATCCGGATGGCTTCTATACCGGGCTCATTGCCTATGGTGTTGATAATTTGATGGATGTCTTCTTGACGATTCAGCATCATGCTGTAGTTCGTCGACCGTTTGATGACATCGCCGATCCGATTTGCCCCGAGGATTGCATCGCGCAAATACTGTTCCGCCTGATGATCGACGCTGAGCTTTGTGAGAACAGCCGTCCCGACCAGCATAACAAAGAGGATGATCAAAAAGACGCGGAAAGCGAGCAGGTTCAGGAATTTCATGGTTTTCTCCACGGCAAAGAAAGACAAGTACCGTGCCATTTCCAGATAATGGGAAAGTCGGCGGAAAGGGTGGAAAAATAGGGGGGACTAGTGGCCAATTGTGCAAAAATGCGAAACAAAATCCCGAATTCTTGTTTTTCGAGATGTCGGCTTTGTTTTGTGCTGCTTCATGCCTTCGAAAACAGCCTGCTCATAATCTCGAAATATTTTTTTTGACCTAAAATTTCGTAGATGCTTTTCACCAGTTCGCCGCCGTCGTAGAGAGTCGGCCCGACGACGGGCTGTAATTTGTGAAATGCGGCATCAAATTTCTCCCGTATTCCTGCCATCTCTTTATGAAAGAGGGGAGTGAAATCGTCGGAGCTCAGAAGATCATTTCCGGATTTTGAGGTATCTGCGATGCGAAGAATCCATCCGGAAGCATATGGATCGTCGAGGAGGAAATACGGGCGATCAAGAAGTTGTGTGTTGGACTCGATTCCGATTCCGGACACGGCAGATCGAAGTGCAATCGTTCCTTCCCTGAGAACGAGCCATGCACACGGCGAATTTTGTTCGACACGAGAAGGAGTGTGCGGCAATACCACGCTGACAACGGGCTGAAGAAAGTATGCACCGACATGGTCGATGCCGATTGTCGCAGTAGACGCAGAATCGTTTTTTATCCACATGTGGCCTTTGCTGTACAGTCGGTCGTTTGGAAGCGGTGTTGACAGAAGAGGATGAAAGAACGCTTCCAGGCTTTGCTCGAAGTATTTTTGCGGAGTATTGATATTTTCCATGGGTATGCCCGTTATAGGATGATGAATAGCTTTCTCTCAAAAACAAGTTCGCCTTGTTCTAGCGATTAGAGATTCCTTTTTTGGCGCAAATCTTCGTTGTTCTTTGAAACGAATTCCAATTCTTTCAACAATTCGCGATCGACAAGCTGTGCCGGCACGTGGTTATTGTGATGTCCGAACACCGGGAAATATTTAGCAACGTAATAGAACGCGACGAACCCGGCGGTGGCAAGCGCTACCGTGATGGACAATTCCTGCCACGACGGAAAATATGTTCGCTGCGGCCAATGTTCCATGCTTGTGACCGCGGTATTCATTCTGTTCGCTACAAAACCGAGAATGACCAGAATGGAAGTGTAGAAGAGTCCTTTTTGGCTCGTCCTGATTTTGCGGAAAAGAAGAAGAGAAAAAGGAATCACTACTCCGACCATGATCTCAAGAAGAAACAATCCGCTTTGATAGGTCGGTTGGAATACGTATTGGAGGGCGTCCCGGTTTATCAAATCCTGTATCCGCACGGTAAAGAACAAAGCAAGAACTACTGCCAACACTCTGGCCAGCTCGGAAAACAGCGGCAGCTCGATCTCACGTCCAAATGCCCGGGCTGCCATGAATGATGAGAACATGACCATTGAGATTCCTGCCGCGACACAAGAGATAAAAAAAAGAAACGGAACGATGTCGGAGAACCACAGCGGATGCATCCGTTCCGGTACGACGAGATACAATGAACCGAACGACGACTGGTGCAATGTCGAGAGAATTACGCCGGCGACGACGACCGGCAAAGAAATAGTGCGTAGAATTTTGATCGGCGCATGCAGATGAAATTTTTCCAAAACGACCGGGGCAAATTCCAGTGTTAGCACGGTTGTATAGAGAATGATGCACCAGGTAATTTCGAACATCACCGAGTGAGGGTTCCACATGACGAGCGGATGCCAGAAGTTCTGAGGCCGGCCGAGGTCGACCACAAGAACCATAACAACCAGCATGTACCCGATGTATGCGGTCAGGATTGCCGGCCGTACGATTGGTTCAAACCGTTCGGCGTTCAAAATATGAACGGTAGCGGCAATAGTGAACCCGGCGGCCGCGAGGCCGACTCCGATGAAATCGAATCCAATCCAGAAGCCCCAAGGGAATTGATCGCTCAGATGGGTCGTTGCACCAAGCCCCATGGTAAATCGTTGAAAGGCGGCAACCGCGCCGACAGCCATGAGAATAGTTGCCGTAATTTTCCAAAATGTCAGTTTATACGAATGAAGAATGTTCATACGATTCTCTCTCTCAGTTTCGCGTAGATTCCAGTTTCTTTTGTTTTTCTTCCGCTTCGAACTTCGCCACCTCCGAACGGCGGGCGGTTATCCAGTGGATACCGAACAACACAACGCCTGCTGCGACTGAATACTTTGGAACTTGCGAAAGGACTCTCCACGAAAGCTGGGGGATCGGATTATTCGGAAGGTTCATCGGGAGGCCGAGCTTCTCGAATGGAATGCTCGAAATGTACAATACCGATGTTCCGCCCGCTTCCGTCAGGCCGTAAATATAGTTTACGTATGTCGCCGGGTTTGCGTCGATGCGTTTTCGCGCTTCCTTGATCAAGTCATCCCGGTCGCCGAAGACTGTGGCGTCGAATTGACATGCCTCGGAACAGGCCGTCTTTCCGCCTGCCGCGATCCGTTCATAGCACATTTTACATTTTTGGATCCTTGGCGACACGCTGCTCCACTCGTACCGGGGCGCTTCAAAAGGACAGGCCTGCATACAATAGCGGCAGCCGATGCACTTTGTTTCGTCATAAATGACAGCGCCGGTGTCGGTTTTTTTGAAGGCGCCCACAAGGCAGACGGATACGCATGTTGGTTCATTGCAGTGCATGCACAATCGCCGGACAAAATTCTGGTCATTGTTCAAGCTCTGAACGACGGTATAGTGTGTTGCGGAGAGCTCGGTTGCTTCTTCTTGAGGAAGGTGGTTCGCTTCTGCACACGCCCGTGCGCACTCGCGGCATCCGACACACTTTGAAACATCGATCAATAGCGCTTTCCTGCTCATCATTGTCGTCTCCGCTCGCGTTATTGGACATTAAGAAATTGTTGTTCGAACCGTTCGCACTGTTCAGTGCTAAAATCTTTGAGGAGTCCTTCAACCGGTGTGCCGCCGTCTTGAAGCAGGACGGGGGAGAGTGTTCCTGTTTGAGTTGAATCTGCGATGAAATCACGCAGCCGTCCGAGCTCATGCTGGATCCACGCCCGGCTTCGTTCGCCGAGCAAAAGTTGTGTAAGGTCTGATGCCCGGTGCGGTTTCATCGTATACGCCCAACCGTTGCTGAAGAGTTCTTCTTTCAACATTCCGGGCTGCTGCGCTAATTCTTCATTCACGGTGACAACATCTCCGTCAATCGGCGAATGGACCGTGAGAGTTCTTGCCCCTTCCTTTAACTGGAAGAGAGGCTCGCCTTTTTTAGCGGGCGATCCCGGAACTTTCAGAAAAGAAATACCGGGGTTTTTCATCATACGGAGGACAAAGTCGTCCGCTCCGATGCGGACATTGCCGGATGGAAACAGGCTGAGCCACGTGTGCGATGGAGCAAAAAAGATCCCGGATGGCGTGCGCAAGGGAAGCGGAGTGCGCTCCGCTTGATACGCAGCCGGGGCAGTTTTTTTCTTGCGTTGGACGATAAAGTCGATTCCGAGGAAAATGATAATCATTGTCAAAAAGAATAGGACTGTCATGGTAATAACCCTTTTTCAAGTATTGTTGTTGTGTGTAGTGCTCGAATCCTTTGGAAAAAATTCACCGACCAGAATGCGCCATTCTTCGGCATTGGTCAGGTCGCTTACATTGTTAACGATTTCTCCTCCGTCCTGCATAACAGTTCCCAAACGAGGGGAGAACCAGTGAACGAGGTGAGCACGGACCGCTTCCTGCCACCGATCAGCTGTGACGCCTTTAAAGAGGTTGTGTAATTCAAGCGTTAGATCATTTGGAGCAATTTTTACAATCCAGCCTTTTTCCAACGGCGAATCGTTAATCATTGAGGGAATGTCTTTGAGGCGTGTATTAACTTCAAGAATGGTGCCCGATACCGGTGCCGCCGAAGATAAGGTCTTGTCGCCGTGTTTCATCGTGGCCATGATCTCGCCCTGTCGGATGACTGAACCGGCTTGTGGCAACTTAATGTCGCCAAGCTTCCCGATGAATCGTTGTGAAAAATCGTCTACTCCTGCAATGACCTCGTTTGACGATTGAACAAGTGCCCAGCTGTGGCCGCGATGAAAGTAGCGCTCGATAACTTCAGCGGACGCAGGTGAATGGTCATTGGAGTTGGCGTCGGTACTGGCAGCAATCTTTCTTGAAAGGGAAAAATATTCAGCGGTAATGAGTATTACCACCATCAATATGAAAAGTACGATGACCATTTCATTGCCTCTTTCGGATTTGTTCTGCCGAAAGTAGTTGAAACAATCATGCCAAGAAGAGAGGAAGGGATTAGATTTTCTGTTAGACTATATCAGGCTTGCACTTAACGCTGTCTGAGAAGAAGTATGCACAAAAACTATGAGGGTATTAACGTTGAAAAAATCAACACAAATGATATTTTTGCGAAGTAAACTGTGTAAGTCTTTGCAACAAATAGGAAATATAGATGTAGAAAAACAATACACTGTACGTTTAAAAATTCAACATTGTTGGTCTACTATTGGGGCTCTTTTTCCCATAAGGAGTCAAGCAGGTCTGGGTCGCTGATAAACAGTTTTGCGCAAAATTCGCCAACAAATTTTCCGCTCTTCTTACACTGCGCAAGTGTTTTCTTGATTGCTTCGGGGTCGTTTACACCATTTGAAAGGCAATAATTTTCCAGGGAGGTATTGCACTCTGTGCAGAAAACTTCTTTTTCTTTCAGCGATGATTTCTGGATGGGAACGTCGTTTTTTGCCATAGTATCCACTTGCCTTGATTTCTGAGTTGCTTATCAAGAGTAACTAACGAAATTATAGAATAAGAGTCAATCGTTCATTGGAAACGTTCATCCGTTGCCAACCGCTTGAAAATGACGAAGTGCTCACCCAATGCAACGGGCTGGGTAAAGTCGTTTTCCTTCAATTGGGCGAGGATTGGTTTCACATCCATCCCGTATCGCGAAATGTCTACTTGGCCCAATTCGCCGTAATTTCCTTTGGAACTTGAAATCGAATAGCGGGACACAAGTGCCCGGAAATCCTCTCCTGCTCGAAGGAATGTGTATACCGAATCTGCCACTGAAACGTTTCCGCAGACAATCTCCGCAAGCCCTATGTACACGGGTGTTTCGCATCTTATATGGCCGCGGAAATTGATCCACATTGATAGCGGCTTTCCGTTTTGCATCGCAGGCGTGAATTTCCATTGTTTCATTCGGGCATTCGCAAGCGCATCCCAAGCAGCGTCCCCGCTTGGATTCAACAATTCGGCTTTTAATACCGAACCATCCTCCGCAACCAGGATTCTGAGGTCTACTTCGGAATGATTGGTCAGAAGTGCTTCAGACATCGGCGGAAAGGGTTCTTGCTCAATAAGGCGCGGCATCTTTTCCGGCATTTCCGTCGGTTGTGTTGATGCGCACCCGCAGGCTATAATACAGGCTATAAAAAAAATACAAGTTGATTTCATAGACACCTCCGAAAAAATAAAAAACCTCATTCCTCCGTCGTAACGGAATCCTGAGGTTTTTCTTTTTCTGTCCTTGCTGATCCCATAACACCCCTTTTGAGGTGGAATCGTGTAAACGACCAGCAGAAGCGTTCGTTAGTTGTACGTCACAACTTCATTTCTTCTGCAAAGATGAAAACTATTTCTTTAAAAGTCAAGGGGGGGGGTAATGGGAATTCTTAAGATGGACTTCCATCCATTCCCTCAATTCAGATTGTTGGATGAAATTCTTTGCTGCAATTAGCGTTGCACTCCAAACAACTCTGTGCGTAGGTTTCTACCTGCTTCGTTCGGCGTAGGTTGCGACGAACTCTTCGAGTCCCTTTGTAATTTGAGCGGCAATGCGGGATCTAAAATTGTCGTCAAGCAGCATCATTTCGTCCTCGGGATTGGACATGAATGCTGTTTCAACAAGCGCGTTGGGGAGCTGTGTCGGTGCGTTGAGCGTGAAATTAAAACTTCCTACCACACCAAACTGATCGAGTCCCAACTCGAGCATCTTACTATAGAGGATGTTTGCCAGCGGCTGGAAACCAACGTGCCGATAATATGCGCTGGTTCCTTTCGATAGCTCCGGGTCTGCCGAGCTGCTGGTCGAGTTGGCATGAATGCTGACAAGCAGTTGTGCACCGGAGTTGAGAATCTTATCCGTTCGATCGATCATCGAAACGGTCTCATCGCTTGTTCGCGTCATGATCACTTTGGCCCCCTTCACTCGTAGAAGCGAATCAAGATGTTGAGCGATGGAGAGTGTTATATCTTTTTCTTTCTTTCCTGTTGAACCAAGCGCGCCGTCGTTTTCTCCGCCATGGCCGGCGTCGACCGCGATGGTCAATCCCGTGAGCGCAGAATCGGGCGATGAAATGACCGGCGGCCGCCGCACAATGATGCGCATGATTGAACCGTTGTCATAACTGATATCGTACCCCCAGTGTTGTTGATATGTCAATGTGATTGTAAGGCGGTATTGGCCGGCCGCAACCTGGCTCCATGTCACATTCTTTATTCCGCTTCCGGACAATTGATGGGTGATCCAATTTGTATTAGACGTTGCGCCGAAAATATCCACAACGATGGCTGTTGGGTCGACGAGTTGTTGGCTCAGGTAAGGAAGCCGCTGATCCAACGCTACAGTGATCACATCTTCCTTGTCGTTGCCCGACACCGTTAGAGCGCCGATGAGCGAACGGGGACGCGGAGTTTCGAGGGGGAGGATCTGCGCGAAATCTTCGGGCAGCCATGCTTCCATTTCATCCCCAAGCCTGACTCGATATTGGTCTCCAACCTTACCCGTAACGACAACACGAACGCCGGCTTTGACAAATCCTAACTTCGCTCCGCCCAGCCGGTCGCTTCCCATGCCGGCATTGAGGAATGGCCGTTTTCCCGTCACCTCGGCAATACGGGGAAGTTCTTTCGGCATGATTGAAACCTTTCCTTTTGAGTACGCTTTTTCACTTGAGAAAAAGTTTTTTGGGATACGAAACCTCACTTGGGCGTCTTTTGCTTCGTCGTCATCCTTTACTTTATAGGTCCCGGTGTAAATCCCAGCCAGCCCGCCCACTTTCGCAGGCGGAAGTTCGGTCATCGGAATGCCGGACTCAACGCCTTTAATATCAAAGTATGCCTTGTGTCCCGGGCTTCCTTTAAATTTGACCTCGAGAATGTCATCCTTGCCCAGCCAAATATCCTGCGACGGTTCCATCATAATAGTGTCGATGGACACGGGCTCATGGGGCGAAGTTTTCGGAGGCTCCGGCTTCTGCAGGAGAATGTTCTTCGCAATGGAATCGCCGTTTGCGGACCGAACCACAAGCCGAAGAGCTGAAGTGCCAACCGCGACATTGACAATGCCGCAGAATGCTCCGCTGGCGTACACTTTTGTTTCTTTTCCGTTAATGAATGCTTTAGCATCGGGAAGCGTTGAAGCAGAAACCCGCTGTCGCGGCGCTGTCGTGACTATCGTATCGCTTTCGGGAACGACAACGCGGAGAAACAAGGAATCGGCCGGCTTCATGAAACCGGAATATCCAATGTCAACAATAAGAAGATCGGACAGGAGGATGAAAAGAGAAAGGCTGCCGCGGAAAATCATAATATTTTTTCAATAAATGACAAGAATGAACGTGCCAAGAGTTAATCTGTGGGTCTTCTGAAAAATTCAAGGGAGATGTCTCACGCAAAGTCGCGAATGCATTAAGAATTAAACCTTGGCGGTTTAGCGCCTCCGCGCGAGGTGATCTTTCGGATGCTACAATATAATAGAGCAAAGCGAGATTTGCACTACACTATTTTGAGCGGTATATTGAAAAAGTTTTCCATACAAAATGCTTGTTGCGAACCAGCTGGCAGCAATTGATGCAACTTTCCAGCACTCGTTCCGTAAACAATTAGCCACTCAAACATCGTTCATATCATATCTACTAAGGTGCCGTCGATGAAGAAGATTTTCCTTCTGCTTGCGCTCATATCCACAGCGACCGTTCTGGCTCTCGGCCAGCAGGAAGCGCGACTGTTGCGGTTTCCTGCAATTCACGGCGATAAAATAGTCTTTAGCTATGCCGGCGATCTTTACACCGTTTCATCCGCGGGGGGTGTCGCTCGGAAATTAACGAACGATGTAGGGTACGAGATGTTCGCCCGTTTTTCACCCGACGGCAAATTGATCGCATTCACAGGGCAGTACGATGGCAACACGGAAGTCTACGTGATGCCTTCAGAAGGGGGCGTTCCGAAGCGGCTCACATTTACCGCCACTCTTGACCGTGACGATGTCTCTGACCGCATGGGCCCGAACAACATCGTGATGACGTGGAAAGATAATTCGCACATTGTGTTTCGTTCACGAATGAATGAGTGGGATGATTTTAAAGGCCAACTTTTCATCGCTTCCGTCGACGGCGGAATTCCCGAGCAGCTCCCGCTGCCTCGCGGGGGTTTTTGTTCCTTCTCACTGGATGGGAAAAAAATGGTTTACAATAGAGTGTTCAGAGAATTCCGCACATGGAAACGTTACCGCGGCGGTCAGGCGGACGATGTGTGGATGTATGATTTTGCCGCAAAGCAGACAACCAACCTGACGAACAACCCTGCGCAAGATATTTTCCCGATGTGGGGCGGGAACAAAATCTATTTTGCTTCCGACCGCGATGAGCACAACCGCTTAAACATTTATTCGTATGATCTGACATCCAAAGAAACAAAGCAGTTGACCAATTTCGTCGACTACGACGTGAAATTCCCTTCCATCGGCGATAACGCAATCGTGTTTGAGAACGGAGGATATATTTATCGACTCGACCTCGCGACGGAAAAGGCCGAAAAAGTAACAATTTTCATTGACGAGGATTTTGCCATCGGGCGTACTAACGTTGTCGACGTGAGCAAGAGTATAACGAACTACGAAATCTCTCCGGACGGCAACAGGGCTCTCTTCGGCGCGCGGGGAGATATTTTCACCGTGCCGGCAAAGTACGGAAACACACGCAATTTGACGAACACGTCCGGGGTTCACGAGCGCAATTCAAAATGGTCCCCCGACGGCAAGTGGATCACGTATATTTCAGACGCTTCCGGCGAAGATGAAATCTATGTTATGCCTCAGGACGGGAGCGCACCTGGAACGCAATTGACAAAGAACGGCGATACGTACAAATACCAGGGGTATTGGTCCCCGGACAGCAAGAAAATTGTGTGGGCGGATAAAAAACTGCGGCTGCAGTACGTCGACATTGAATCGAAGAAAATCACTCCGGTAGCGCAAGCTACCGCATGGGAATTTACGGATTATGCATGGTCTCCGGACAGCAAGTGGATTGCTTATGCCAAAGATGAAGACTCATCGATGACAAATATTTATCTTTATTCACTCGATAAGAAGGAATCGTATGCCGTTACCGATGGGTGGTATTCGTCGTATTCACCTGCGTTCAGTTCGGACGGAAAGTTTCTTTTCTTTGTTTCGGCTAGAAGTTTCAATCCGACATTGAGTCAAACCGAGCTGGACCATGTCTATAACGATATGGCAAAGATTTATTTCGTCACGCTTTCAAAAGATACCAAATCACCGTTCGAGCCGAAGAGCGATGAGGTCAAGATTAAGGAAGCGAACAAGGAATCCGATAAACCGGAAAAGAAGAAAGATGAGAAAGACGAATCAAAGCCGCCCATAAAAGTGGATCTTGATGGTTTGCAGCAGCGAATCGCCGGCCTGCCTATCTCGGCCGCCGGCTACCGGGACTTAAACTCGGCGGGAGATAAGTTGTATTATATCCGTAACGGGAGCAAGGATGAGAAGGCAAAATTCTTCTTCTATGATTTTGAAAAGCTGAAAGAAACCGAGCTTGGCGATTTCAACGGATTTGAGATTTCGGCCGACGGTAAAAAAGCGATTGTCGGGCAGGAGGGATCGTATGCAATCATTGATTTGCCGACGTCCAAAATTGAAATTAAAGACAAGTTGAACCTCTCGGATATGAAAGTGAAAGTCGACCATCATGCCGAATGGAGCCAGATCTTCAACGAAGCGTGGCGTCAAATGCGGGATTTTTATTTCGCTCCAAATATGAGCGGTGTTGATTGGGAAAAAGTTCGCAAGAACTATGAGCCTCTGGTGACGTACGTGAACCACCGCGCGGATTTGACGTACATTCTCGGGGAAATGATCGGCGAGCTTAGCACCGGGCACACTTATGTCGGCGGCGGTGAGATGCCGCATGCGGAACGGATCAAGACCGGATTGCTCGGGGCAAAGATTGAACGAGACCCCGTATCGAAATATTATCGAATAGTGAAAATTCTTCGCGGGCAAAATTGGGACAATACGCTTCGCTCGCCGCTTACCGAAATCGGAGTCAACGCAAAAGAAGGGGAATATATTCTCGCGGTGAACGGCAAGCGGGCGAATGAGATGAACGATATTTATGAGTCCCTAGTCGGGACCGTAGGCCAGCAAGTCACCCTTACGCTGAACGCTGAACCGAATGGAGAAGGGAGCCATACGACCGTTGTAGTGCCGACCGGAAACGAACGCGAACTCTACTATTTTAATTGGGTCCAGTCGAACATCGAGAAAGTTTCAAAAGCGACGAACGGAAAAGTGGGCTATGTTCATATTCCCGATATGGGTCTTAATGGGCTGAACGAGTTCGTCAAATACTATTATCCGCAGTTGACAAAGGAAGCGCTCGTCGTAGACGTGCGAGGCAACGGCGGCGGTTTCGTTTCCCCGATGATCATCGAACGGCTGCATCGGGAGATGGCGATGATCGACATCGCGCGGAATACTTCGTTCAGCCCGGACCCGAGCGGAACGATGGTCGGTCCGAAAGTGCTTCTTCTCGACGAGTTCTCAGCGTCCGACGGTGATATTGTGGCGTATCGATTTAAGCAATACAAGATCGGCACGGTGGTCGGGAAGCGTTCGTGGGGCGGCGTGGTCGGTATTCGCGGATCTCTCCCGTTTCTTGACGGCGGTTTCCTGAATAAGCCGGAATTCTCCCGTTACGATATCGAAGGGAAAGAATGGATTATGGAAGGGCATGGCGTTGACCCCGACATCGTTGTCGATAACGATCCGGCGAAGGAGTATGCCGGGATCGATGAGCAGCTTAATAAGGCAATCGACGTGATACTCGACCAGATGAAAACTCATCCGGCTAAACTTCCGCCGCCTCCGCCGTATCCGGACAAACATAAGTAAAATATCTATGTGCAAATTAAAGCTCCAGGGCGATATAAAAACCTGGAGCTTTTTTGTTTAATATCCACGAAGAATACGAAGATTAAATTTTGAGCGACGATGGGTTATGATTTTCTCCGAAAAGGATTCGTCGTCTACAGATTAGGGCAATCATATTCTCTTCGCGTTTCTTCATGCCCTTCGTGGATCTACCCGACGAATTGATTTTTCCCGGAAATGTTTGTATTGTGTGTGCAAGAGGAATTTTATGGCTCCGCAACACTCCAAGTTTGAAACCGAACTCCAGGTTCGCCCCGACGATATCGACATGAACAACCACGTTCACAACACGAGGTATCTGGACTACGTTCTTGCCGCCCGGTACGACCAGATGGAGCGCTGCTATAAAATGAAGATGGAAGAGTTCATTGCGCTCGGTTACGGCTGGGTCGTCAATACCACCCATGTCGAACACAAGCGCCCGCTGGGTTTAGGGGAAAGAATCGTAGTCCGCACATGGATCGAGGAAGTGCTGAAGGACGGCGTGAAAGTTCGATTTGAAATCCTCAAGAAAGAAAACAAGAAGCTTTCATGCGAAGGCTTCGTTCATTACACAATGGTGAATCAGAAAACGGGGAGGGCGGAAATCATTCCCGAATGGATCGTCGCAAAATATTCGGTCTGAGGTAATGGCTCCCGCCAACCCAGGCGTACAAACGACCTGCAAGAACGCGAACGCAGCAGCGGTGTTTCCATTATTCTTGTTGAATGTCCAAACTTTCATAGGTTTGGATATTTTGTTTTAGAAACTTCATCTTTCATTTCAATTTCGAGACAACGCATTATGCCGTCCGGCCGCCAGCAGGAAACCGACATTCGTCTGCCGTCAGCGACAGTTTTGACCGCCTCTGCCGGCGCCGGGAAAACGTATGCACTCACGCATCGGTACGTCCAAATCTTATTATCGAATAAAATTCCTCACAATGCTCTTCAAAACGTTCTTGCGATAACGTTCACCAACAACGCTGCTGCGGAGATGAAGCAGCGGATTCTAACTTTGTTAAAGCTTGCGGCGTTCGGGAATGGAGAGACACTGCGTGAGTTGGGCGGTCGGATTTCAATGGAACTGCCGGACATCCAATCGAAAGCGGACCGGCTGATCGATGAAATCCTCGATAACTACTCTGATTTCCAGGTGAAAACCGTCGACAGTTTTATGTCCACAGTTTTTAAGTCTTCATCGCTTGATTACGGCTATCATCCCGATTTCGAAATTCTTCTCAACGCAGACCGCATCTTTGACCGTGCATTTGATGTGTTTGCGAAAGAGATAAAAGAAAATTCGCCGCAAGCGCATGTCGTTGAAAACATTGTTGAATTGCTGTCGGAGAACCGGAAAGGAGAAAGCAATTTTCTGTGGAATCCCTACGGAGACCTTGCCAAACATGTGAAAGAAATATATAAAGCCGTTGCCGCGCAGACGAAACCTCTCAACTCAAGCGATTCATCCGCAGCTCTCGTCCTTCTGCGAGAGGAAATCACAACGCAGGCGTTGAAGGTTGACGCGCTGATAAGAAAATCGGGGCTGGCTGTCAACAGCCTTTTCGCCGATGACCTTGAATTGATTATGACGGGGAATATTCACGCGTTGATTGAGAGGAAACTGCGGGCCAGCCCTGTCAACAAACCTAAAGGGAAGAGTGAAACGGCAGCGAACGAGAAGCGGGTTGGGGAGATTAACCGTGAACATCAACAACTGAATAAACTCCTCCGTCAATTCTTCAATCGTTACGTTGAACAATACTATCAGCCGTACGCTGAGGCGTACTTGCTGCTGCAGCAAACGGTAGAAAAACTGAAAAGACAATATGGACAGATTTTTATCGACGACGTCACTCGGTCGCTCGCCGAACACCTCACCAACGATGCCGTGCCGGAGATCTATTTCAAGATCGGCGAGACGATCTATCATTATCTTATCGATGAGTTTCAGGATACGTCGCAAATCCAATGGAAGAACTTATTCCCCCTGATTGAAGAATCGCTGTCAAAAGGGGGCAGTCTTTTTGTCGTCGGGGACACAAAACAATCGATCTACGGCTTCCGCGACGCCGATTGGCGTATCATGAAGCAGTTAACGGAAGCAAACCCGTTTCCGTCTGCTCATCATGAGGTGAAAACGCTCGACATGAATTATAGGAGTTTCGAAAAAATTGTTTTGTTCAACAAAGAAGTATTTCACTCTGTTATTCCGGGCGAAGGGTTCGCCAATGAAGCCGCAGCGAGCGGACTGTCGACGTATGAACAGCATGTGACGCCGGACCATGCGGGCAAGGGATATGTCGAGGTCGATGTTGTCGAAGAACAGGATGGCGGTTCTCCCGAACGACACGGCCTTCTCGGAATTGTTCGCGAGTGCCGTTCCCGCGGGTACCGCAGCAGTGAAATCGCAATTCTTACACCGAACAACAGTACTGTCATTGAAGTCAGCGGCTGGCTTAACGAAGAAGGAATTCCGATTATTTCGCACAGCACGCTCGACGTGAGGCGCCGAAAGAGCGCCGGCGAGTTCATTGCGCTTCTCCGGTTCCTTGATTCGCCCGTTGACGACCTCTCTTTTGCAACGTTTGTTCTCGGCAATGTTTTCAGCAACGCTCTTGAAAAGAGAAAAAGCGGCTTGGTGCGACAGGACATAAGCCGATTTATCGTTGACGCAAGGGCTAGCGGCCGCGGCCCGCTGTATGCGGCCTTCCGGGAGCATTTCAAAAATACGTGGGACGAATATTTCGAGCATCTTTTTAATGTTGTCGGATATCTGCCTCTCTACGATTTAGTATCGGAGGCATACAAAATTTTCGATGTGTTTACTACATCTGCGGATGAAGAAGCCTCTTTGGTGAAGCTGCTTGAAGTGATAAAGACCTTCGAGGAGCAGGGGGTGAATACGATGAAGAACTTTCTCGAATTTTCCGACGATGAAACAACCGACGACATATGGAGGATCGATGTTCCCAAAGATATCGACGCTTTACAGGTAATGACAATCCACAAGGCAAAAGGAATCGAATTTCCCGTAGTCATTGTCTTGTTGTATGACCAGCATCCGCGGGGAAAAAGTTTTCTGCTGGACGAAGCCGGCCATTCTGTATCGATCATCAAGGTTAATAAAAAGATCGCGGAAAACGTTGACACCGTTCGCGTACTGCTGGAAAAGGAACAATTCCGTGATACAGTGGATGCCTTCAACAAACTGTACGTTGCCTTCACGAGGGCCGAAGAAGAAATGTATATCGTCGGCGTATTCAAAAAAGAGCGGAAGGAACCTACAAGATTTCTTCCTCAAAAAGGATATGAACCCGCTCCGAAGCCTCTCGTCACAGCAAGCAAGGTTCAACAGGAAAATATTTTCACGCCGTTTCACCATACGATAAGAAAACCGCTTGCCGTTCAGACGTACGAGAGCGTTGGGGCACAGGAAGCGAAAAGGGGGGATTTTGTCCACAGCGTCTTTTCGAATATCGAGTTTCTCATAGACGATCCCGGTATGCAGGTCGATGCCGCAATCGCGCGCGTGGGCCGTGAAATGCCCGTCCCTGATTCGCCGGACCAAGTACGATCGACCATTCTTCAATATTTGGCCGAGGGCGGCATCCATGAATGGTTTCGACAAAAAGAGGGGAGAACTGTGCTGCGTGAGCAAGAGCTTACACGCCGCGACGGCGCATTGTATCGGGCAGACAGGATCGTTATTGACCCGAAGAATATCATCGTTATCGACTTTAAAACCGGCGGAAACGAAAATGAAGCCGAGTACATCGTTCAAGTGAGAAATTATATGGGGATGCTGAAAGAAATTTACCCGAACAAAGAAGTCGGTGGGTGCATTGCGTACGTTGATTTGAAAACAATCAAGAATGTTTCATGAGCACCGTCGTCCTCATTCCAGCGGGCAATAATTTGATCAATGAGATTGTTCCTTTGCTCGCTCAGAACGGCCGGGACTTTTCGAACAACATTGTCGTGTTCCCTGGAAAGCGTCCGGCCCACGCATTGCGCAGGGCGCTGACAGAAAGGGCAGGCGGAAGCTTTCTCCCGCCAAGGATTTTTTCAATCGACAATTTTATCGACTATATCTGGCGGGAAAAGTTGCAATTGCCGGAAAGAACACTGGAGTCGCTGGACGCTACGGCGCTACTGCACGAGATCTACTTAGCCGATACCGGGCGGATTGGCGGGGATCATTTTACATCGTTCGATTCGTTTTTGCCTCTCGGGATGAAAATTTTCGCCGAGCTGGAAGAGGTATGGATGGCAAATATCCCCCTCCATAGAGTCAGGGAGGCTCTTTCCGGAATCGCCTTTAGCGGGTTGACTTCACTGCTTGTTTTTTATGAACAATTCTACGCTCTCGCCGAAAAGAGACACTTCACTACGCGTTCGATGAAATACCGGACAGTGGCTGAGCGGGTTGCGGAAATAAAATTCGATGGCTGCTCCAAAATTATTTTTAGCGGATTCTTCGCTCTTACGAATTCCGAACAGGTCATTGTCAAGCATTTCAATACGCTCAGCAATGTCGCGCTGGTTTTTCAGAACGGTCCTGGCATCGGCAATCTGATGAAGGAACTCGGCTTCTCGCCGGAGGTGCCGGCGTACGAAGCGGCAAAGCCATCATTCTATTTCTATCGGAGTGCTGACACCCATGGCCAGGTGTTTGCACTCACGAAGAAGGTGGATGAGTTGAAGCAGGTCGATGGATTTGTGTTTGACAGGACGGCAGTTGTGTTGCCGGCGGCGGAGACGCTTTTTCCCGTCATTCACCAAACCCTCGCGCTTCTTCCAGAGGACGAATACAATATTTCCCTCGGATATCCGCTGACGCGCACACCCGTGTACGGCTTCCTCGAGACATTGATGGAATTGATCATCTCGAAATACGAAAACCGGTATGCAGTTTCGGATTACATCAAATTTGTTCTTCATCCGTATACTAAAAACATTCGCTTCGGAACCCGGTCGGATGTCACACGCATTCTCTTCAACACGATTGAAGAATTGTTTCTCAAGGAACATTCAGCGGGATTGTTTTCGCTCGAAGAGTTGGAGGGCAACCGGGCGTTGTTCGAACGGGCCGCAAAACGGGTTGCGGGAATTGGTGAAAACGTGTCGGCAGAGGAGCTGAAAAACCACTTGATTGATATCCATTCGAATACACTTCGAAAATTTGAGATTGTTGAGAACATCGGTGCGTTCGCGTCGAAAACGATCGGTCTTCTCAGTTATGTCAACGATCACAGCACGGCACATCTGCATCCATATTTTCATCCGTTCGCAAAAGCGATGGTCGACACTCTTGATGCCGTAGCAACTTCGCTCTTGTCGGGCCGCCAATTCAACGAATTTATCGAATATGTCTCGTTTTTTAGGAATTATGTTGCCGCAGCAGAAGTTCCGTTTACCGGAACGCCGCTCCATGGGCTGCAAGTGCTTGGTTTTCTGGAAACACGGAACCTGCAATTCGACAAGGTCTTTATCCTCGATGCCAATGATCATATTCTCCCCGGCAATAAAGGGCACGACGTTTTGCTGCCGATGAAACTGCGGGAATCGCTCGGGCTTTCCACATTCCGGGACAGGGAACGCATGGCTGAGTACTATTTCAGCTGCTTAGTACACGGTGCAAAGGAAGTGCATCTTTTTTTCATCCAGGACGGGAAAAAAGAGAAAAGCAGGTACATTGAGAAATTGTTGTGGGAAAAGGAGCAGCAGGAGACGACAGTTGATGCAAACAAGTATCTTCAAACACTTCGATACCGGATTCATCTTGAAAATGTGACGCCCGCGGCAATACCGAAAACCGAAACAGTAACTGCTTCTATGAAGGATTTTTCATTCAACGCAACTGCCCTGGATACGTATCTGAAATGTCAATTGAGATTTTACTATGCGTACGTGCTGGAGTTGCAGGAACGGGAAGAAGTGTCGGGAGAATTAGAACATGCCGACGTCGGAATCCTCGTCCATACCGCGCTCGCGGAATATTTTCGGAAATTCAGGGATACGGTGTTGGAGAAAGATGCGCTGACTGTTGACTCGCTTGAACACACCATCGAAACGATCTTCGCAAAAGAATACGGCAGCAATCTTATAGGGGCGGCATATCTGTTAAAAAAGCAAATCACATCGCATTTAACGGACTTTCTTACTATTTATCAACTCCCTTTATTGGAAAAAAATATAACGTTGGTTGATCTCGAATTAAAGCTGGAGTCAACGATTGGTCGCTATCATTTCAAGGGAAAGTTGGACAGGGTGGAACGGCGGGAAGGAAAAGTTTACATTCTCGATTATAAGACCGGAAGCAGTGAAAAGCATACGAGAATAAATTTCAAGAAGCTTAGCCTGGAAAACCGGGATTCGTGGGGCGAGTCTATTGGTTCTCTCCAGCTGCCGTTGTACGCGATGATGTACGCCAAAGCGGCGGGAATTCGAGTAGATGAGATTGTTCCTGCGTACATTTTTCTCGGCAGGCAAAACATTAACGAGAGAATTGAGGAACCGCTTTTTAGCGAATCAGATTCTCCCGCAGAAAAGTTCGAGATGCTGGAAAGAATTATCGTCGGATTGTTGGACGAGATTATGAATATCGGCCAGCCGTTTGAACCGACCAAAAACCTCGAACGCGAATGCCGAGCTTGCGCCTTCACGTATATTTGCGGAACGCAATGGGTGGGCTAGAAGCCCTCCCCTGTAGGAGAGGGAAGGGTGAGGTCGGCCTGCGGGAGCAGACGGTTTAAAAGCTTTAACACAACTCGTCAATTCCTTAAAGGAGCACTCTTCATGGCAAAATCGCCGCCGCACAAGATCGACTGGAACAAAGCACTCCAACCGCTGATTAAGAAATACAAAGGGAAAAAACATCCACTCGATTACAAAAATCGTTATCAATTGCTCGTGATGGTTATTCTCTCTGCGCAGGATTCGGACAAGCACATTAATGACGTAGCGCCGGCGTTGTTGAAAGCGTTTCCGTCAATGAAAAAACTGGCGAAAGCTAATGCCAGGGAACTGCGCAAATTCATCGGCAAGGTCCGGAATTTCGCCAACAAAACGAAGTGGCTCATGACCCTCGCACGAACCGTCGGCAGCGACGACAAAATTCCTGCTACGATGGAAGGATTGACTGCGCTGCCAGGCATCGGAAGAAAGTCCGCCAACGTCATCATTCGTGAATCGGGAGGGGGAGCGGAAGGAATTATCGTGGACTTGCACGTTGTTCGTGTTGCGCCGAGGCTCGGCGTTGCAGCCGGAACAGACCCGAAGAAAATCGAGAGCCAACTTATGGCCAGGGTCGCTCGAGAAAATTGGAATAACATCGGCATGGCGCTTTCTTTTCTTGGCCGGGAAATTTGCCGGCCGACAAATCCGAACTGTGAAGAGTGCGTCATGAATACGGCATGTGCGTACTATGCCTCATTGAAGTGATTGGGATGTTGAGTGAGCATGCCTTTCACTCGCTCTGTTCTGGATGGTGTTTGAGAACATTTCTTCCCAAGTGAGTCCCGACAAAAAGTTTCGACCTTTGCTTCAGGAAGGGGTCCCTTTGAGACAGGGTGAACAGGTCATGTTCATCCTGAGTATGCGAATCCTCGGCCGTCGAAGCGAGAGGAGCGCATTTGCGCCGGGGGCGCATCATCTTTTGGCTCAGAAAAAAACCAGATAAAAGTTCTCTCCCGTTAATCAAAATAACCCACCACCAAATATTGGGTAGTGCTCAAGTGTGGTAAGGTGACGGACAGCGTACCGATTTACCCTACCAAAACTTTTGGCATATTGCGATTTTTGGAGTGAGGTGTCCGTCACCTCTCGCAGCAAACGCAAAATTGATCACCCCCAAATATTGTCCCCACTTGCTTCTTTAATTTGTTTCGACTATTTTACTAATATAGTCGAAAGGACGATTTTGAACGAAAAGCTGACAAGGGACAAAGAGGAAGTTATTTTGCGTTCAGCGCAGCGCAGGTTTGCCTCATTTGGTTATTCCAAGGTGACGATGGACGAGATTGCCGAAGACATCGGTATGGCAAAAGCGTCTCTCTACTATTACTTTCCCACAAAGGAGGCGATCTTCCGGTCAGTTGTTCAGCATGAACAGGAAGAATTCCTTGGGCAGGCACATAGCACACTTCAGCAAAAAAACTCGGCAGAGATAAAACTGCTGGAGTACGTTCAACTGCGGCTGAAGCTAACCGAACGTCTCAATAATCTCAGCCATTTTCCTCAACAAGGGTGGCACGATGTTAAGCCGATCTTTGCGGGTTTGTTTGCAGCCTTTCTCGAGCATGAGACTCGATGCGTGACCCAGATTCTTCAAGAGGGTAAAAAAACCGGCGAGTTTCGCATTGAACACCCTCAAAGGACTGCGCTGATGATTCTTCATGTGCTGCAGGGACTTCATTTGCGCTTCTTCCGTGAGTACGATCAGCATACAGTAAACGAGTCTGACCGTGCGGTTTTTGAACAAGAAGCACTTTGCTTTGTGAATGCCGTGCTTCACGGTATTCTTAAAAGCAAATAATTTTATTTGACGAAAGGATATAGTTAATGCCACAGCAAGACGACCAAACCCTCGCACAAAAGCCGCCTGCGTCCGGGCAGCGAGAATTGCAGCCCAAAAACGGAAACGGTGAAGAGGAATCAATTGAGTCCCTTCCTTTGTATCGAAATTTCAAAGTTGTTATTCCCGTATTCATTGTTCTCTTCGGCCTTGCCTTTGTGACATGGCAGTACTACATCAACGCGCGCGATTTTATCACAACGGACGATGCCTATATCGACGGCAACAGGGTGTCGATAAGTGCAAAAATTCTTGGACGCATCGATCAACTGCAAGTTGATGAAGGTGACACGGTACAAGAAGGGGAATTACTCGTGAAACTCGACGACAGCGATTTGCGTGCGCAGGAGGATCAGGCAAAGGCATCCCTTGCCCTGGCACAGGAGAATATTACTCTCGCAGAAGTCAGCCTCGACAAAGCGCAGACAGATTTCGAACGAGCGTCGGCTCAATTCAAGGAAAATATCATTCCTAAAGAACAGTTCGATCACGCCAAGAGCGAGTTTGAGGCTGCAAAGGCGCGGAGCAGTATTGCGAGGGCGCAGACGTTTGCGGCGAAGGCCCAGCTCGGCATCATCGAAACTCAACTGAAGAATACCGTCATCGCGTCTCCTATGAACGGCGTTGTCTCCAAACGCTGGGCGCTCGTCGGAGATGTTGTGCAGGCGGGTCAATCTATTTTTTCAGTATATGAGTTGAAGAACATCTGGGTAACGGCAAACCTCGAGGAAACAAGCCTTGAGGCGCTGCGTTCCAGCGACAAAGTGGAGATTATCGTCGATTCATATCCCGACATAAAGTTTTCCGGCACGGTGTTTCAGATCGGCGCGAACACTGCATCGCAATTCTCGTTGATCCCTCCGAACAATGCTTCGGGCAATTTCACGAAGGTCACCCAGCGCGTTCCCGTAAAGATCTCGATCGAACGGAGCGCGGGTGTTGACCCTCGACGGCAAGTCGATCTGCTCCCAGGCATGTCGGTTGAAATAAAAGTGAGGGTGCACTGACCGTGGCAATTTCGTTGCGACAACAGTTGAGGCAGGGTTTCGTCCGGCGCGTTCCATCGCTTCACCACGAGCATAAGACGTATCGCTGGTGGGTGCTTGCGAACGTGATGATTGGAACGTTCATGGCTGTTCTCGACGCCACGATCGTGGACGTTTCGATGTCGAAAATTATGTCGTCGTTCGGAATTACCATCGACAAAGCGGAATGGGTCATCACCGCGTACATGCTCGTGTTCGCCGTCATGCTTCCAACATCCGGGTGGATTGCAGATCACTTCGGTTACAAGCGAACATATTTTCTGGCGCTGTCATTGTTTACGCTCGGTTCATTTCTTTGCGGCATGGCCTGGAATGAGAACGCGCTTATCGTTTTCCGTATCGTCCAGGCGAGCGGCGCGGGATTGCTTATGCCAACCGGCATGGCAATTGTCACGCGTGAATTTCCCCCGCAACAGCGCGGAATTGCGCTCGGGTTTTGGTCGATTGCGGCCGCGGCTTCCGTCTCACTCGGTCCAATGATCGGCGGGTATCTGATCGACAACATTAATTGGAACGCGATTTTCAACGTGAACGTGCCGGTGGGAATCATCGGGTTATTTGCAACGGCTGTCATCCAGCGAGAATACAAGACCGAGCGTGCGCGGTCGTTTGATGTGATCGGGTTCGTATCGATGGCAACGTTTGTTTGTGCGTTGCTCCTGGCGTTGACCGACGGCAATGCTTCATGGAATACCGGCGGGTGGTCGTCGCCGTTCATCATCTCGTGTTTTATTATTTCAGCATTTGCTCTTGTTGTGTTTTTGGTGACAGAGTTTACTGTTGAACATCCGCTCATCGACTTGCAGTTGTTCAAGGATTTTAATTTCAGCGTGGCGAACGGCGTCCTTTTTATTTTTGGGTTTGGAATGTTCGGGAGCACTTTTTTGCTTCCGCTGTATCTCCAGACGTCTCTCGGATACACGGCATTTCAGGCAGGTTCGCTGTTTTTGCCCGTCGGGATGCTGCAGGCAGTCACAGCTCCGATTTCCGGATATTTGTCGGACAAGATTAATCCGAAGGTTCCGGCTCTGATCGGCATTACATTATTGGCGACCAGCCTCTTTATCAATAGTTCATTGTCGCTGTATTCCGAACGCCATCAGATCATGCTCGCCCTTTACATCCGCGGGTTTGCCATGGGGTTGATGTTTACCCCTCTCAATATGACGGCAATGTCGAATATTCCGCGGCACAAAATCGGCCAAGCGTCCGGATTATTCAATGTCATACGGCAATTAGGCGGGAGTTTCGGCATTGCATTTATGAGCACGATGCTGCTGCGTCGAACCATCTACCATATGTCGACGTTCGGCCAGGCTGTGAACCCGCAATCGGATGCGTTTCGTCAGGTGGCAGGGCATTTGACGCGGTTCAGCATGGATGCGATCGGGGGAAATCAATCGCTTGCCGCGATGCGCGCCAACGCCCTCATCGCCTCCCATATTTCCACCCAGGCGTTTATCCGTGCCGTCTGCGATGATTTTTTGGTGGCATCGATGATCACGATTGCCGCGTTTGTTCCTATTGTATTCCTTCGTATCCGAAAACGGGAAAAGACCGAACATGTCGTGGCAATGGACTAAGCAAATGAAGTCTCCGAAAAATTGCCTTATTCCAAGCCGCAGAGGCGCGAAGATTTTGTTTTAGGGTCTATTTGCGTCTTCGCGCGAGCCGCATTATCGAGAGTATTCAGAAGTCTTGAAATTTACTTACTGCACAGACAGGGTTCATTGGTATGAATAGATTGAGAGTAGTTCTATTGACAGGCATTCTTTTCACCGGTACAGCCGCAGGACAAGATTCAATGACGGTCGAACAGGCGGTTCAACGAGTTCTTCAAACTCATCCGGCAATCGACCAAGCGCTTGCAAATATCCGCGCTGCGGAAGCGCGCACCTCGCAGGCTTCAAGTGCCAAACTCCCGGATGTAAGAACAGAGGCTTCATATGCCCATATCGGCCCTGTGCCGGAATTCAGCTTTCCTAATTTAGGAAGTATCGTGCTCGCCCCTGCAGATGCTTACAGCGCGCATGTGGCCGGAGAATACACGTTGTATGATTTTGGGAGAATGAGCACCGCTGTCGATTTGAGCAGGTCGCGTGAGCAGACGCTGCGCGATGCGATGGAGTTGACGAAGATTAATTTATCGCTGCAAACAATTCGCGTATTCTACGCTATTATCTTGCTTCAGAAAAGCATGAAGGTTCAGGATGAACAAATCGAGGCGTTGAACCAGCATCTTTCCGTGACGCAGAAGCGGGTGGCGGCGGGAACCGCTACGAGTTTCGATGTGCTGACAACGCAAGTGCGTGTCGCAGGAGCGCAGAATCAGAAAGTCGACATTCAGAATTCGCTTCAAAAGCAAGAGGCGATGCTGGCACAACTTCTGAATCTTCCGGCGCAAAGCCTCCCGTTGATCTACGGATCGTTTCAACAGACGGCAACATCTCTCAACATCGATTCTCTCAGTCAGCTTGCCTTGCAGCAGCGGACTGAACTGAAAATAGCGCATGATTCCGAACAGTCTGCCGAGCGGCAGAAAGCAGTGAGTTCACGCGGCAACATGCCGACGCTCAAGGTGAGCGCAGTATACGGCCTCAACAACGGGTACGAACCAAATATTTATCCGCTTCGGGGCAATTGGGTTTGGGGTGCCCAGGCGCAGGTTCCAATTTTTGACGGCGGAAGGGTAGGTCATCAGGAAGAGGAAGCAGAAGCAACCGTGCAGTCGGAGCGGGCTCACGGCCGTGATGTTGAAGCGCAAATACGGTCCGATGTAGCACAAGTCGCGGCAGATGTTCAAGCGTCGGCGTCGAAGGTGCAGATTTCAGAATTACAGCTGCGGCAGGCACACGATGCCGTGACTATTGCACGAGCACAGTACGAGACAGGCTCCATTACCAATCTTGATCTTCTCGATGCGGAAACAGCCGAATCGGCGGCCAGGCTGATGAATCTCCAGGCTCTCTATCGTTTCGTTATCAGCAAGTACGAACTTGAGCGTGCAATAGGCGCCTCGTTTTAGGAAGCGGCACATCCTTTATCTCTTTTTGAACAGGAGGTCTCGTTCCGTCGCTTGAATTATGTTATCTATAATTCCGACAAATTCCTTGTATTGTTCCTGGTGTATTCTCGCCGAATTAAAAACGACCTCCGATTTGACGAAGCAGGTCGTATCATTCAACTTCAAATAGAATATCTGAGAGCTCGCTATCGCAGGGTTTTCAAAAGACGCCGGTGCAGGTAATTGCGATATGATACATCCAGGAGGCGCCTTGACGATCCATTGGAGAGAATACTCAAAAGGCTCGTCAAGAAAAATGTCGTCATACCGTTCACTGGCCGAAAATTTTTCACGAAATTCCCGCAACAAGTGATTCCTGGGTTGAAATGTGACGAATGAATCGACGGCCGAGAAAGCACCTTGAGAAGTCCCTTTTCCGTACAAAGAGATTTCAGATTCATCTAAGAAACTATTCATCGACGAAGTATCAACATCGCGCAAAGCATATTTCCCGATCAATTCGCGTTCCTCGGTTATGAGTTCTTCCCCTTTCAACGGATAAAGGTTTTTCCGAAGCCGCTCTGCCAGTGCTCCTCTCAGGCGAAAACAGATCGAATCAAGCGCTGTTTTTTTCGATGATAATGTTACCGTATGGATTTCTTTTGATGTATGTTCCTTTAAACTCGAAATCGCATTGATGTAGAGGTGAGCAACGCCGGTATCGTGAAGCGCCAGCACGTTTATCCCATTCAGGAACCATGGCAATTCGAACCGGGATGGAATGCTTCGATCGAAATCGAAGACTCTGTCAGCTCCCTGAAGCGAAACTAACAGAGCCAGGCGGTCGAACCACACAAGAGAAGATACGGAGGTTTCATAGATCCCATCGCGCTTATCCCGAATAAGCAGCGGCGTGGTGGCTACTCCCCAGCGTTCCAAAACCTTCAGCATCATGTATGCAAGGTCGGACGCATCTCCTTCCTTTTCTTCGATAATATCATCGAGGGCACCGACGCCAGGATGCAGGCTGTTATTTCTTGAAAGCTTAAAATATTTTCGCAGCAAGGTGTAGACCCGGTTGATGTCCTCCCAGCCCGGATTTTGAAGTGACGGGTCCAATCCGATCTGTTTCATAAACGACTTCGGAATAGAACCTTTGTCAACGTACCATCGCAAATAATCCTTCGCAAGCGGGCGCCATCCGTTTCCGTCGGACTCGTCAGGATGATTGATCACTGTTGTCATATACGAAACATCGTCGAATGGACGGCAAAATGGTTCCTCCGGAATTCCGCTAAGATTGCTCACTGACCAAACGTGCGAGATCGTAGAGCCTATCTGCTTCACAACTGGTTCACCGACTTTATCCGGAGGGAAACTCAGATAGTCAACCTTCACATCCTTATCCATATTAATGATCACGTTCGAGTGAAGAACGGGGTATCTACTGTGGTAGAAGAAGAGAACGCGGCGCAAAGACGAATAGGGGGCAGCATGGAGATACTCAATTTGAATAATATCTCCAGGTGCAAGATTATTCATTTTAAAAAATGTCTTTTGCGTCAGCGTCTTTCCGCTTCCGGTCGCGGCACCTTCGATAGTGGAGACGGCGCTGTCGGGCATGACCCAAACGGTGCTGTCCGGTTTCATTACCCTGGCGTGGACATTGAAAGTGTGTCGTTCTTCTCTATCCCGAAAGTACGGGTACTCGTACTCGAAGGAACCAAAATGCTCGACCCCTGCATTGTTAAAGACTTTTGCCACGATCACTTCCGATGTTATGGTGATTTCATGCGAAACGTAGACCGTGAAGCCGCCGCCGGGAGTGACATCGAGCTTGGAGTGAGGCCCTTCGGTGAAACTTTGTTCTTTCAGCAAAATCACGGCATCAGAATTTTTAAACATGTCGGCCGTCAATTTGTTCGTCGCGCTGACAGAGGGGAGATCCGCTCGGAATGTATATTCTCCGCAATAGCTAGCCGATGCGAAGGCTAAAGAAAGTGCTATGATTGTTGTTTTCATTGTTGTGAAACCCCGGGAAGTGTATAAAACTTGTTCATATCAGTGATGACGGAATCGAGCTGGTTGAGGAATCCCGCCCGTGTAGAGTCGGTAAACGGTCCTGCTGGAAGTTGAAACTGATACTGCAGTGTCACCGGACGGTCAGCGGCGGATATGTTGACATTCACCCATACTCTGTTATAGAAAGGGAAATAGAAGATTTTGCTTTCTTCTTCTTTCTCCATATCGTGCGGCAACAGTTCAGGGAAAATCTTCCCGATGCTGGTATAGGACTTCTCATGAAGGTCCGTTATACAATTAGGAAGTTCGCACGATGCCGATACAGTAAACGATCCTTCTTTTGATTTCCAGCGCAAGGAATCGACCACGATATTTTCATTTATCGTTTCCGTCAGTAGCTGTTTCAATGCTTTGGCTAATTGTTCTTCATTGGTTTGGTGTTCAAGCCAAAACCAATCAATCGCGAACTGATTTGAGAAAACAGCATTCAATTCCCCCTTTAGGCCGTTTTTCCCTTTCTTCGAAAAGGTTCCGGTAATCGTAAGGCGGTTGTCGGGAGAATCCTCAATCACTGATAATCGCGAATTATTTTCCTCTAAAATCAGCGCCCGCGCGTTTACCAGGTCGAATGTAGTAATGCCCGGAAGACCCGCTCTGTTGGTTCCGTCATACCAGTAATCCCGCCCGCCGTCCTTGAAATAAAGGATGGCATGATTGAATTGCGAAACGGGCATATCCTCAAAGAACTCTTCTCCTCGGCCACGGTAGCAAAGAACAAGATTCGTTTTTATGCCCACACTTCCCGCCATCGCATACATCAGACATGCGTAGTCTTTACAATCACCGTATTTGTGGTCGAGAATTTCGTTGACGTCATGGGGGATCTGCCCTCCCAGTTTAAAATAAACCTGTTCGTAACGGACATTCCGCTGACAGTAGTCGAATATCGCGTCCATCTTTTCCTTCGGCGTGGATTTGCCTT
>Ga0265323_10000147_pt1 | contig 41074 bp, 40 predicted proteins | sample 41225metaG_FD_193580 | JGI IMG/M metagenome (GOLD analysis project Ga0265323, IMG submission 193580) | Rhizosphere microbial communities from Carex aquatilis grown in University of Washington, Seatle, WA, United States - 4-12-25 metaG | ecosystem: Host-associated > Plants > Roots > Rhizosphere...
AGAGCCTGTATGCCAAGACATGCCCACAGTCTGCGCCAAACTCTAAACTGTCCGCGATGTCTTGGCCTCGCACTGTCCACGATGTCTTGTCACCGTGCCCGTCACCCGCAGCGGCGTCACCGTGACGTTCTCCCGCGACGCGCGCGGCCGGGCGTCGCTGCAGGTGACCGGCACCGGCCAGGGCCAGGAGGAATTGCGCGCCCTGGGTGAGGAATTGAGCCAGCGGGTCGTCCAGCAATACGTCTATCAGAAATTGATGGACGAAATGCGGAAGCGGGGCTTCAACGTCGTGGAAGAGGAACAGAACGAGGACCGGTCCATCCGCCTGAAGGTCAGGCATTGGGAGAATTGAACATGCCCCAGCGCGAATTTGACATCACCATCGGCAAGACCGGCGAGGTCGAGCTGCACATCAAGGGCTACAAGGGCCGCGCCTGCCATGAAGCGGTGAAGATGTTTGAGCAAATTGTCGGCGAAATGAAGTCGCAACGGGAAACCAGCGAGTTTTACGAGCCGGAGGAACAGGTGCAGTTCAACATCGAGCAACGGCATTAACCGGGTTGGATGGATGGATTATTGGATTGGTGAAGAGATGGACACACCCTGATGGCTAGAGCGGATGCAAATGAAACGGGCTTGGCTTACTACCCGCCACGGGCGCGGTGGTACAGTCCGTTATTTGCCTTAGGCGACAGCGTCCGCCGGCGGCTGGCGCTGGATCGCATCCAGTTGCCACAAAGGATGACGGTGATCGGGCTGGTGGCCAGCTTTCTGGTGCCCGGCATGGGGGTTTATCTTCGCGGGCCGTGGCTTTGGCGATGGGCGGGCTTTGCCGGCTGCGGGTTGCTGCTGCTTGCCTTCCTCGCGGGGTTCGGTCATCCGGCGGGCAACATGGCCTTCGGTCTGTTGCTTTCAATCCACGTCACCGGTTTTGTTTATTACTGCAACCCGTTGCTGGCGAACAAACCGCTCCAGTCCCGTCTGCTGTTTACGCTGCTGTTTCTGATCGCCATCGGTTTGCTGGTTTATCTGCCGGCGCGGAGCTTCATCCAACAATACTGGCTGACGCCGCTGTACGTGCGCGGGAATGTGATCATCGTGCAACGGGTGGCCGATCCGCACGGCATCAAACGCGGGGATTGGGTCAAGTATTCACTGAAAGATCCCGGGATGAATGAAAACGACGGCGGCATGGTCCGGGTTCGGAATGGTTACTGCTGGGGGCCGGTGCTGGCCGGGGCCGGAGACCGGGTGGTTTTTTTCGCGGACTCCTTCAAGGTCAATGGCGAAGCGCGGCCGCTTTTGCCGCACATGCCGGAAAGCGGCGAGGTGGTCGTGCCGGAAAAGCATTGGTTCATCTGGCCCGAACTTGATATAAGCGGGCATGGCTACGTCGGTGAAGGGGCCATCTCGTCCACGATGGTGCAATTGGCGACCGTTTCCGAAAAACAGGTCGTCGGGATCGGGAAGCCGTTCCAACGCTGGTTTTGGCGGCGGCAAATGAAAACAACACCATGAGCCGGTTTGTCAATCTTGAGTTTGGAGACGAGTCCGCGGACCAGTCGCAGCAGGCGGGAAAGGCGCTGGTCAAGGATGAGGCGTATTATTTCAGCGAGGCGCGGACGGCGTTTGAGGCTGGAAACTACGAGCAGGCGCTGCGGTTTTACTCAAAAGTCCTGGAATTCAATCCGCAAAACGCCGCCGCGTGGACCGGGCAGGTGCGGATGCTGATCGAGTTGGGTGAATTTCGCGAGGCGAAGCTGTGGGCCGACAAGGCGCTGGAACGGTTCCGCAACGAGCCGGAACTGCTCGCCGCCAAGGCCGTGGCGCTGGGCCGCAGCGGCGATTTGCAGGGGGCGCTGGCGTTCTCGGACGCTTCCATCGAGGAGCGCGGCGACACGCCCTACGTCTGGCTGGCGCGCGGCGACGTGATGCTGGCACGCGGAGAGCAGCGGGCGGATTATTGTTTTGAGAAAGCGCTGCTGCTTGCCCCGAGGGACTGGTTCGTCCCCTGGCTGGCAGCCCGGATCCGGATTTACTATGAACAATTCGTGCTCGCGCTGAAATTGCTGCAACAAGCCATCGAATGGAATGCCGGCCATTTTCTTTTATGGCTCGAACTGGGCCAATGCCAGCAGGCGGTCGGCATGCTCGGTCCGGCCAAAAATTCGTTCTTGCAGGCGCAACAATTGAACCCGCATTCCAGCGAAGCCGATCTGGCACTGGTCCGGCTTTCCCAAAACGGGCTGGGGGCGCGCCTACGCGGCTGGTGCCGGCAACTTTTCAACCGATGAGCACAAAAAACCTGAATCAACTTTTGTCCGCGGCCAATGAATTCGATGCCTCCGATCTGCATCTGGTGGCCGGGGTGCCGCCCGCGTTTCGCGTGAACGGCGAAATCATCATCGCCGATGAGGACGCGCTGACCGAGGACGAAATCACCGTCATGGCGGACAGCCTGCTGAATGAACAGCAGCGGAAAAAATTCAGCGAGGAATGGGAGCTTTGCATTTCGCTGCTGCACAGCGTGGCGGGGCGCGTGCGCGCCACATTTTACCGGCGCAACGGACACCCGGAAATGAGCCTGCGCTTTTGCGGCGACAAGGTGGCCTCGCGCGAGGAGCTCGGCTTGCCGGAGAAAATTGACGATCTGTCGCGCAAACCGAACGGACTGGTCCTGATCACCGGCCCGACGGGTGCGGGCAAAACGACGACGCTCAATTATATGGTCAATCTGATCAACCACGAGCGCCGTTGCAAGATCGTGACGATTGAAGACCCGATTGAATTCGTCCACGAAAACAAACGCGCCATTGTGGTGCAACAGGAGGTGCTGACCGACGTGCATTCGTTCAATCGGGCGCTCATTCACGTGTTGCGCCAGGACCCGGACGTGATTGTCGTGGGCGAGATGCGCGATCCCGAGGCCATTGCCACGGCGTTGACCGCGGCGGAAACGGGACATTTGGTGCTGGCCACCATGCATTCGCCGAGCGTTTCGCATGCAATCGAGCGCATCGTCGGCGTTTTCGAGGGCAGCGCCCAGCGGCAGGTCATCATGCAGTTGTCCAATGCCCTGCAGGGAATCATTTCCCAGGATTTGCTGCCGGCGGCAGACCGCACCCGCCGCGTTATGGCGTATGAACTGGTCGTTGCGAACGGGGCCGTGCGCAATTTGATCCGCGAGAATCAGCTGCACCAACTGGAAAACATGATCCAAACCGGACGCAAGGAAGGAATGATGCTCATGGACAATTGCCTGTATGACCTGTACTGCAAATGTGCCATCACCTACGACACCGCCATCAGCCGGGCGCACCACCCCGACCACATCATCCGGGAAAAGTCCCGGAACGTTTAACCCGGCTCAAGCAAAAACGCCGGGCATGAAGCCCGGTTCACCGCGCCAGTTGCAGCGCGATTTCCTTTTCCAGTTCGTGCGCGAGGTCAATGTCCCGGTTGCCCCATTTCGTGCGGGTTTCCACAACGACCGACGTGATTCTGGGATCCACCGCTTCGACGCGCACCCAGACGTTGCACTGATCCACCTTGCCCTGCAACGAGCGCACGGCATTGGTGGTGTCGTGCGGTATGTATTCCGTGATGACCGTGCCGGTGTGATTCACCACCGCAACCGCCGCTTGATAAACCTGATCCAGGCTGCGCTCATAACGCCCCTCCACACTGTCCCGGCCAAAGGGAACCATCGTCGGCGTGTGCGTATCGCTCACCGTCTTGACACAACCGGCGGTGACCATGGCAATTCCGACCACCGCCGCAAATATTTTTGTCTTCATATGGGTGACAATCCAATCGAAAAAGCCGCCCGCGTCAAGCACGATTGCATTTTGCGCGGCTCGACAAGCGCGTCAAAAAATGCGAGCTTGCAACCGTGTCAGCCAACAAGCTTGAACAACTGCGCGCCGCGCTGCGCGCCCAAGGCTCGTGCCTCGTGGCGTATTCCGGCGGCGTGGACTCGGTTTTCCTCGCGCGCGTGGCGCATGATGTCCTCGGCGACCGCGCGCTGGCGGTGATTGCCGATTCACCAAGCCTGCCGCGGCGCGAATTGCAGGAGGCGCTCGCCATCGCCGCCCAATTTCAATTCCCGGTCCGCGTCGTGCGGACGGCGGAATTTGAAAATCCCGATTACCTCGCGAATCCGGTCAACCGCTGCTATTTCTGCAAGCACGAGTTGTTCGAGCAACTGGCGCCGATTGCGCGCGCGGAAAAATTCGCGGTGATTGCCTACGGTGAAAACGCCAGCGACAACGGCGATTTCCGTCCGGGCGCACAAGCGGCGGCGGAATTTCAGGTGCGCGCGCCGCTCAAGGAAGCCGGCTTGACGAAATCGGAAATTCGCGAGTTGTCGGCCCAGCTCGGTTTGCCGACGGCGGACAAACCGCAAATGGCCTGTCTCAGTTCGCGCATTCCCCAGGGCGAGCCGGTGACGCCGGAAAAGCTGCGGATGATTGAAGCGGCGGAATATGTCCTGCGCGATCTGGGATTTCATGACGTGCGGGTCAGGCACCATGAGCTGCGCATGGCCAGTACCCAATCGCTAATAGCCAAGGCGCCACCTTCAACCCTCAACCCTCAACCCTCAACCAATTATTTGGCCCGCATCGAGCTTGGGCCGGCGGAGATTCCGCGGTTTTTCGAGGACGGCATCACGACGAAAGTGGCCGAAGCGTTGAAAAAGATCGGTTACACGCACGTGACGCTGGATTTGCAGGGCTACCGGCGCGGCAGTGTCAACCAGGCGCCGGCCAAAGGCGCATGAAACTTTTGCCCTTCAGCGGTTTTAGATAAAGGGACTATGCCGCAGTTTTCCTACAGGGCGCGCCGCCGCAGTGGCGAATTGGTGGAGGGCGTTTTAGACGTGGCCGACCGCTCGGCGGCGGTTGCGCAAATCGAGCGCCTCGGACTTTTCCCCGTCGCGGTGGACACGGCCAAGGGCGGCGCGGTGAACGGCACTCAACGCGCAGGGAAAAATGTGGATTTGCTGGCGTTTCTGCCGCCCACGCTGCGTGCCCAGCTTTCACAAAAACGCAAACCCAAGCTGCAGGAGCTGGCCACGTTCACACAACAACTGGCGAACCTGATCCAGTCCGGCATGCCGCTGACGGTGGCGTTGAACAGCATGACGCATCTGGAGTCGAAGGGCATTGCCGCCGACGTGAGCCGCGAACTGAAGCAGGAGGTGACCGAAGGCAAAAGCTTGTCCGATGCAATGGCAAAACAACCGCGGGTGTTTTCGGATTTGTATATCAACATGGTGCGCGCGGGCGAGCAGAGCGGTTCGCTGGTCGAAGTGTTGCGGCGCATGGCGAATCACTTCCAGCAATTTGCCGAGGTGCAGGCGAAATTCACCTCGGCGCTGATTTATCCGGCGATGGTGTGTTGCGTCGGCGCGGGCATCGTCGCATTTTTCATGTTCTTCATGATGCCGCGGTTCATGGAAATTTTTAACGGGTTCGGCGTCGAACTGCCATTGCCGACGCGCCTGTTGATCGGATTCAGCAATTTTCTTCGCCATTTTTGGTGGCTGCTTGGCCTGCTCATCATCGTGGCCGTCATTTTATTCAAACGCTTTCAGGCGACTGCGGAAGGCGCGCGGATGCTGGATGAATGGAAATTGAACGCGCCGGTGTTCGGCAAGGTGATGAAATTAAATCTGTTCGGGCAATTCGCGCGGACGCTGGGGACGCTGCTCCAAAACGGCGTGCCGGTGCTCACCGCGTTGAAAATCACCGAGCAGGTCATCGCCAACCGCATCGTCAAGGAAGCCATTGCCAAAACACGCGACGCGGTGACGGACGGCAAGACGCTCGCGCAACCGTTGCAGCAAAATAAAATTTTCCCCCAATTGATGGTGGACCTGGTGCGCATCGGCGAGGAAACGGGCGACGTGCCCGGGGCGCTGAACAATCTCGCCGGCACGTATGAAAATGAACTGCAAATCGCCCTGCGCGTGGTGACCAACCTCATCGAACCAATCCTAATCATCGTGATGGCGATCATCGTGGGCTTCCTGCTGATAAGCATTCTGCTGCCGCTGTTCCGGCTGATCTCACAAATTCACTCTTGAGCCTTGCGATGAAAACGGCGGACGCCAGAAAAAAATTTCCGCGGCGCGCGTTCACGCTGATCGAAATCATGATCGTCGTGGCCATTATCGGCCTCATTGCGGCTCTGGGCGTGCCCGCCATTCTCCAGACTTTCCGCAAGGAGGGGATGCGCAAAGCGGTGAGCGATGTAATGGATATTTGCAGCGACGCGCGCGCGCGGGCGATTCTTCGCGGACGACCCACCGAAGTTGATTTTTATCCGGCGGAAAAGCGGCTGGAAATAGCCGACGCGCCGCTGGACGAACCACAGACACCGACGGGAGCGCCCATGAACAATTCCGGAACGACGCCACCAACATCATCGCCGTCAAGCACACAAGGGTCGGTGGTGCTGCCGGACAGCGTGGACATCGCGATGCTGGACATCAATATGCTCGATTATGGCGCGTCGGATGAGGCGCGGGTGCGTTTTTTTCCGAACGGCACGTGTGAGGAATTGACGCTGGTGCTGCATTCCGCCGACGAATGGGAAAAAATCACGCTGGAATATTCCACCGCCCTGGCCTCGGTTGGCCCGGTGACCAGATGAAAACGGAATCGAAAATCAGCGGGCGGCGCGGGCGCAAACAACGGGCGTTTTCGCTGCTGGAAGTGATGATCGCCATCGGCATCTTTTTCATGGCTGTGTTTGCGATTTTGGGACTGGTGTCCAGTTCCCTCGAAAACGCGCGCCGGCTGCAGCGTCCGGCCGTGGATGCAAGCCCGGTCACCGGTTTTTTGCTGATGACCAACAAATTTGTTGAAAACATCTATGAAGCCAATCTTGGCGATTATCTGGGCAATGCTTATAAAGGTTATCAGGTGACGTATGCCATTCAGGAAGTCAATTCGAACCATTGGTACCAGGTGGATATTGTCGTGCAAAGCCCCGACCGCGGCCGGGCGGTCGTCTCAAAAATGACCGCCATGTTTTACAAACCCCAATCACCCCCGGGGACGTTTGACGGACCAATGGCAAGATGAAATCGAAAAAAAAATCCCGGCGGGGCGCGTTCACGCTGATCGAAATCATGGTCGCCATCGCGATTTTCGGCATGATCGTGGCGGCGATTTACTCGACGTGGGTGTTGATTTTGAAGGCGTCGCGCGTCGGGCAGGAAACCGCCGCGCAAAACCAGCGCGAGCGCATCACCGTGCGGACGATTGAAGACGCGCTCACGTGCATCCAGTCGTTTCAGGCCTCCATGAAATATTACTATTTCGTTGTCCAGAACGGTGCCCAGCCGATGTTGAGTTTTACGGCGCGGGTGCCGGGAACTTTTCCGCGCAACGGCCGCTTTGGTGATTTTAATCTGCGGCGACTGACGTTCACCGTCGAAGCGGGGCCGGATTCGGAAAAAGATTTGGTGCTGCGGCAGAATCCGATTCTCATGGATGTGGATCCGGACGAGCAAAGCAATCCGCTCGTGCTGGCGCGCAACGTGAAAAATTTTGCCATCGAATGCCTGGACACCAACAAGGGGGAGTGGGTGGCCGAATGGGATTATACCAACTCCATCCCGCCGCAGGTGCGCTACACCCTCGTGCTTGGCGGCAACGATGATTTTCAAGGTGCGGCCCCGACCCTGGGCATCACGAACATCGTGACGATGCAGTCCATCACGATGCCGGCCAATGTGCAAATGCCGGGGGGCGGTGGCGGTGGCGGCGGTGGTGGCGGTTTCAATTTTAATAACCCTGGCGGCAGCATTCCAAACGGTCCAGGGGGTTCAGGCGGCGGCAGCAATCCGCGTAATCCGAACAATCCAATTCCCCCTAAGCGATGAAAACCAGCCTTCGCCACAATTCCGACGGCATCGCGCTGATCATGGTGATGTGTGCGATCGTGGTGTTGTCGGCCTTGGCGGCGGCGTTTGCGTATTCAATGAAAGTCGAGGCCCGCCTCGCCCAAAACGCGAATTCCGAGGAACAACTGCTTTGGATTGGCCATTCCGGGGTCGAGTACTGCCAGTGGGTCCTGGCACAGGAAAAGTGCCCGTATGATTCCTTGAATCAAAAATGGGCCGGCGGATCCGGATCGGCGTGTGATACAAACTTGATGGTCGAAAACCCCGTACAGGTGGGGGACGGCGCCTTCACTTGGAAAATCTTTGACCTCGAACGCATGGTGAACATCAACACCGCCAGCGCCTCGACGATTCAACAGGCGCTCATACTCATGGACCGGGACCCAAGTGAAATTTCCGTGGTCTCCGATTCGATTTTGGACTGGATTGGTCCGGCCGGCCCGCCGCGCGCCGCCGGGGCGGAGAGCGATTATTATCAGGGACTCATTCCGCCCTATTACGCCAAAAACGCGCCGATTGATGATTTGTCCGAATTGAAATATATCAAAGGTGTAACCGAGGAAATCTACTCCGGCCACTCGACAAATCCGCCCGTCTTCCATCACAAACTCGGCTTCGGCGCGGCGCCGGGGCAGTCTTCCGGCAACGGGTTGGGCTTGACGAACTTTTTCACTCCGTTTTCCAGCGGAAAAATCAACATCAACACCGCTGACAAAAACGTCCTGCGAATGATTCCTGGCGTGGAGGGCATGGTCGACGCCATCATCAAACAACGCGCCGGCCCCGATGGCATGGACGGCACGGAAGATGACATCCCGTTCCAGAACGCCGGTCAACTCGCTGCCATCACCGGCTTCGACCCTGGTCCCCTCTGCGACGTGCATAGCTTCACGTATGAAGTCCACGTTATTGCGCAACTCGGCGATTTGAAACGTGAATACATCGCCATCCTCGCCCGCACCTCGGCAAAGGACATTCAAGTCTTGAGCTTTTACTGGCAGTAATTTTGCGGCGCCGGCGATGTCCGTCCCCAAGCCGGCCGTCGTCCACATGACCACCATAAATCAGTGTTGAATTTACAGAGCCGCCCGTTATTGTTTCGCCATGCGCCGGCTTTTGGTGATTTTGTTTTTGTTCGGTTCGCTTTCGGCAACGTTTGCGTCCGACGCCATCAGCGGCCGTGTCGTCAAAGTCCTGCCGCTGCTCCTCGACCTCCAGAGCCGCGACGCGGTTTCGCCGAGTCTTTACGACCGCGACGCCTACCAGGTTTATCTGCGCCAGCATACCAATGAAATTTCCGCCATTCGCTTCGACGTTTTGTGGAAGGCGTCGGACGCCAAAGGCGCAAAATTGAAATTGCGCGTTGAGCTCCGTGGCATTGGGGCGGGCGGTTTGCCGCGCCAAACCACGCTGGAACAATCCGTCACGCCCGGATTTTTCCGCCGCTGGACTTCGCTGACTTTGGGCGGCGCGGACTATAAAAATTCCGGTGAACTCGTCGCGTGGCGCGCCACACTGTGGTCGGATGACCAGTTGCTCGGCGAACAAAAATCATTTTTATGGTGAACGCCGCGCAACCACCAGCCCTGATGTTTGACTTCGCCCGGCCCGGCGCGGAGGCGGCAACCCGGCAGGCACTCCCATGGTAGCCATCAAAATCATCTGCGGTTGCGGTCAGAAATACGCCTTCGACGTGCATCCGTTGAATGGCCGGATGCCGGCGCCCGTTCAATGTCCCGTCTGCGGCAGGGATGGCACCGCGGTCGCCAACGAAGCCATCGCGCGCACCCTCGGCGCCCAGCCCGCGTCTTCTGCGCCTCAATCCATGCCCGCCCTCAATCATGCGGCGGCAATGGAGGGCAAAAAGGGCAACCGAAAATGGTGGCATCACCTCCTGGCCGGATGGCGCGGCTCACGGCCGATCGCATCCACCGGGGCCGCGGGAAGCGAACTGCCCGTTCCAGACGACGTCTGGCGGCAACGCGCGCTCCTGGCGGAACTGCGCGCGGAGCAGGCCCAGGCCGCTGTCGGCGCCAGCCTCGCGCCGCATCTCGCCCAGGCGCTCAAGGAAATGCTGGTTCAGGAACTGGCCGTCCAGCGGAGAGAATTGCTTCAGGCGCAGCAAATCGCCGCCGCGGAAATCGCGCAATTGACGCACCACCTGGACGAACTGCGGGCGCCCATACAGGAACGGTTGCGCTCTTACGAAATGCGAATTCAAGAACTCGAAAAAGAACTCGCCGCCCGAAACGAGGAAAATCGCGAACTGCTGAAACTTAAAATCGACATGTTGCGCCACCAGCTTGAAGTCGAGAGCTCGCGCAACCGGATGGAATTCAACTGAGGCTACGCGGCGGCCTTTTCATCCGGCGCTTTTTTCTCCTGCGTGCGCAAGGCCTGTTCGTAACAGTGCAACGCTTCGTCATAACGCGCCATGCGGTTGAACAGGCCCCCCTTGTGAAGATAGGCGATGGTCATTCCATCGTCCGCTTCAATCGCGTGGTCGTAACAGGCAATGGCCTCGTCGAGCTGGCCCAGCTTTTCAAGCGCGCCGCCCTTTTTGACCAGCGCATCGGCGTGTTTCGGATGCAGCCCCAGCGCCACATCAAAACATTCCAGCGCCTTCTGCGGCTCGTTTGCGACCAGCAGCGACTGGCCTTCGGCGAGCAGATTGGCGACGCACTCGTCGCGGTCATTCGATACCTTCGGCACTCCATTCGGTTCGTGAACGGCGGCTGAAGTAGTTTCATTCAGCGGGGCGAGCGTGGCCTGTTTCAACTCCAGAATGCGTTTCTCCAACTGGTCCACCATGTTGAACAGCCGTGTGTTCGATTGCTCCACGCTGGCGCTGGCCACCAACGGAGGGGCAATGCGGCCGTTGCCCAGGGCAAACTCCGGCGGGCGCAGCGAGGACAATTCAACGAGTCGTGCGACGGTGCGCCACTGCAAATAAGCCATCAACAACACGACCAGCAGGCCAATCGTCCCAAAAACGCCCGCTAGAATCAGCATGAATTGCTGCATTTTCTGCATCATCTCAATCTCATTCGTGCGCTGGGCGGCGATGATTTGTTGCAAGGCTTCGATGCGGGCGGCCATGTCGTCGGCGTTGCGTTTGGCGGCCGCCTCGGCTTGTTGACGGTTGTGCTCAATGGCCAGTTGAGTGTCGTGAAGCTGTTCCTGAATCTGAAGATAACCGTTGATCTGGGTTTGCACCATGGCCCCCGTCGCTTCTGACGAAGCAAGGGCATTCGTTTCGGCGGCAAAAATCCGCGCTCCAAAAGTCAAACCGGCGCAAACAACCAGAAAATTCAGGCGAAGCATGGCATTCATATCAACTTTTGGCAGCCTGAATCGTCGGCCCGCCGATGTCAAGCATGTGGCCGGCTGACTTGTTCGCAATTTATCACCAAGCTGTCCACCGGGACCATCCGGCAGGCTTCTTCACGTCACGGAAACCCGGCCGCCATCGGTCATTCCTTCTTTAAATCAAACTCCAGCCGCGTGCGCGAGCCGGTCTGGACGTTGTCCATGATAACCGCCTCCACCTGCCAGTGGCCGTTGACCTTCGCCAGACTTTTAACATTAAACTCTTTCAGCGGCTTGCCGGATCCGTCGGAGGCCGTGGCTTCGATCACGTTTCCACTTTCCTCGTCAATCCAGGAAACCACGCGCCCATAGCCATTGGTGGCGGGATGAGGATTGGTGCTTTCCAGCACAACGCAGGCGCAGTTGTTGTGGAATTCCTTTTTCAAAATTTTCTGTTCCGGCCAGAAAAGAAACTCCAGGCCAAAATCGGCAATCCAAAAGTCCGATCCGGCGAACGGAATGGCGGTTTCGTTGCCGGTCAAATCGCCCGCCTCGTCCGGCCGGACCAGCCGGTAATGGTTTGGCTGGTCTGCGGAATGGCTTATGGTCAAACGCCAGCGGTTGGTGCCGGTCGTTTCATAGCAGGCTTCCCAGCCTGGCGAGCCTGCCTGAGCCGCCGTTATTTGGAAGCGGACCGGGATTTCCAGCCGGTGTTTTTTTGCGTCGCGGATTTTGAAAACACCGGTGTTCGTGATGTTTTCCGGCCTGATATTGCGGAGTTGTTGCGCTAGCCGGCGGCCTTGAATCTCCGTGTCGGACAAGTCATTCGTCGTCGCCGCGACGCCGCCGCTGGCGGCAAGCAAATTCATCGCGGCAAGCAATGGCAGGGCGGCGCTGCCGCGCCGCCTAAAATCAAGGCCGCGCAGCAGCGCGGCCCTGCCGATTTGGAAGGTATCGCGTACGATCATTTCGCCTCCAGCGCCAGCCGGAGAACGTCGGCAATGTGTTGGACGAAATGGACTTTGAGCCGGGCGCGAACCTCCGCCGGCACGTCGAGCCAGTCGGATTTGTTTTGGTCCGGCATAATGATTTCCTTGATGCCAAAACGCGACGCGGCCAGCACCTTTTCCTTGATGCCGCCGACACGCAACACCCGGCCGCGCAGGCTGATCTCGCCGGTCATTGCCATCCGGAAACGCACGCGCCGCTTCGTCAGCAACGACGCCAGCGCCGCGACAATCGTCACGCCCGCGCTGGGGCCGTCCTTCGGCGTCGCGCCGGCGGGCACGTGTATGTGAACGTCGAATTTGTTGTAATCGCTCAAATCCAGATCAAGCAATTTGGCCTGGCTCCGCAAATAACTCATCGCCGTCTGTGCGCTCTCCTTCATCACTTCGCCCAGCGATCCGGTCAAAAGCAGATTGCCCCGTCCGCGCATCCGCGTCGCTTCGATGAACAAAACATCGCCGCCAAACGGCGTCCATGCCAGCCCGGTGGCGATGCCATATTCGGTGATCTTCTCCGCCGTCTCGGCAATGAACGGCGCGTGGCCCAAAAAGTCCTTCAAGTTTTCGGCGTCGAGCTTGACCGTCGTGGCCTTGCCATTTTGGGAAATGATTTTGCGCGTGGCTTTGCGCGACAGCGCGGCAATTTCGCGTTCCAACTGCCGCACGCCGGCCTCGCGGGTGTATTCGCGGATGAGTTTGCGCAGCGCGGAGTCGGCAAACTTTACATCCCGCCGCGTGAGCCCGTGCTCCTCGATCTGGCGCGGGACGAGATAGCGTTTGGCGATTTGCAATTTCTCGGACTCGGTATAGCTGGGCAGTTCAATGACCTCGAGCCGGTCGCGCAACGCGGGATGAATCGGCTCCAGCCAGTTCGCCGTGGTGATGAAGAGCACCCGCGAAAGGTCGAAGGGCAGGTCGAGGTAATGGTCGGTAAACGTGTGGTTTTGCGCCGGATCAAGCACTTCCAGCAGCGCCGCCGCCGGATCGCCGCGAAAATCCGCGCCGACCTTGTCCAATTCGTCCAGCAATATGACCGGGTTGCGGCTTTCGATGCGGCGCAGCGTCTGGATGATCCGGCCGGGCATCGCGCCGACATACGTGCGCCGGTGACCGCGAATCTCGGCTTCATCGCGCATGCCGCCGAGGGAAATGCGCGCGAACTTGCGTCCGAGCGCGTCCGCCACGCTTTTGCCGAGGGAGGTTTTGCCCACGCCGGGCGGGCCGACCAGGCAAAGAATCGGTCCTTTGATTTCCTTGCGGCGTTTGATGACGGCGATGAATTCGAGCAACCGGTCCTTGACCTTGGCCAGGCCGAAATGCTGCTCGTTCAAAATCCGCCCGGCGGCCTTCAAATCCAGCTTGTCCTCGGTGGATTTTTCCCACGGCAAACTCAAAATCCAGTCGAGATAGTTTCGCCCCACGGCGTATTCGGCGGCGGCGGGCGGCGTCTGCTGCAGGCGTTCGAGTTCCTGCTCGGCGGCTTTGCGCGCCTCGGCGGGCATGGGCGTCTGTTCGATTTTTTCGCGCAGCGACTTGGTTTCGCCCAAACCGGATTCACCTTCGCCGAGCTCGCGCTGAATGGCGCGCAGTTGTTCGCGCAGAAAAAAATCGCGCTGGGTCTTGGCGATGGAAGACGCGACGTCGTTTTGAATTTTTGAACTGAGCGTCAGCACCTCCTGCTCGCGGTTGAGCAGGGGCAGAAGTTTTTGCAGCCGCTCGCGGACGGAGATGGTTTCGAGCAGCTTCTGCCGGTCTTCGAGGCTGAGATTCAGATTCGCGGCGATGAGGTCGGCGAAATGGCCGGGATGCTCGGTGTTCAGCGCGGCGACCTTGACTTGGTCCGAAAGCGCGCTGGACATCCGGGCGATTTCCTCGAATTGCCGGTGCGCGTTGCGCAACATGGCCTGTAGCTCAATGGATTCCTCCGTTTCGTCCCGCAGCAATTCGTAGCTCGCGCGCAAATACGGGGCCGGCAGCGCGTATTTGCATATGCGGATGCGCCACAACCCTTCGACCAGCACGCGCGCGGTGCCGTCGGGAAATTTCACCATTTTGGACAGGCGCGAAACGCAGCCGACATCGTGCAAATCCTCCGGCATGGGTTCGGCAATTTCGGGTTTGCGCTGCAGCACCGCGGCAAACAAACGGTCGCCCGCGACAATGTCATCAATCAATTTCAGGCTCGGCCCGGTCTCGACGAGCAGCGGCACCACCGCGCCGGGAAAAATCACGATGTCCGACAGGCCGAGAATGGGCAGGTTTTCCGGCAATGTGCGCGACGAAATCCGGGGCAGAGCGTCCGATTTTTCGGCGCCGCCCAGAATGCTGACAAATTCTGTCTCCGGCGAAGTCATCGTCGTTTCCATCCATCTATAATTCTATAATGTTAGATGCCGGCGCACGGGAAAAGATTCATGCGCGGCTAATTTCCTTCGGTAATTGGAACTTTCGTGCTTTTGGTGTGCAATTGGTGTGCCACCGGCACGTCAATTCGCAGAAAACCGTTCACATAAATCGCCTTGGCCTGGCTGAGGTCGTAATCCGCAGGCAGCTCGAGCACGCTTTCAAACGGCCCATAGCTGATTTCCATGACCAGAAAATTGCATTTGTGCGCCCGGCAAACGTCCGGGCGGCTGCCACTGATGCGCAGACGATGGCCTTCGACGGTAATTTCGAGATTTTCGCTTTTCATCCCGGCCAGTTCCACCTTGATGACCAGACCGGTGTCGGTGGTGTAAACATCCGTGTTCGGAATCCAACGGCCGCTGGCCGCGCCCCCGCGCCCGCCCACCGCCGAGCTGCGGGGAATAAAATGCATTGTGGAGCTAACTTTGGTTACAGCCATGATGAAAGATAATATCCTATAAAGCCTGCATTCGCAAGTATGCTGGGCTCATTTCATTTTAACCACCAGTACGGGCCGTTCGCCCTTGCGCGCATGAAAGACAATGGAGCTTTTCGTTTCCGACTGCCCGCTTGCCGAACAACCGCAATGCGTGTCGCGCTCAAAACTGAATTTGCGCCGGCGAAACTGTCCCCATATAAACAATCCGGCGACCGAAGCCACAATCGCCAGCGAAACGGCCTGTTGCCAATTCATGCTGGCAACATACCCGCAATCTCGGTTCGCGCAACCGATTTTCAACGCATTCCCGATCTTAATCGTAATCCTGTCCTTAATCATAATCACCGAGCCCCCTGCAAAACTGGCGTAGCGGCTCCTCGGCAGAGAGCCGCACCTATAATTTCCATGAAAAATGCGGCGATCCGCCGACCGCCGCTACGACGGATTGGTTTTTCAGCGTTGAACTTTCGGCGCCCGCCCTTACGCTGCGCCCATGTCCGTTCCGTTCCACCACCCGCACCGCGTCAGCTATGCCGAATGCACCGTCGGCAACCACGTTTATCACTCGCGCTATCTCGACTGGCTCGAAGCCGCGCGCGGCGAATTTATCCGCTCCCTCGGCGCCACGATTTTGCAATGGCAGGAACGCGACGTGATTTTTCCCGTCATTGAAGCCCGCCTGCGTTACAAATCGCCCGCCCGTTACGACGATCTGCTGGCGATTGAAGTCTGGCCGGCGCTCATCGAGCGCGTGCGATTGAACTTCGCCCACCGCATCGTCAACCAGGACGGCAAACTCATTCTGGAAGCCGAAACGTTCCACGTCTGCGCCGGCGCAAACGAAAAACCCAAACGCCTGCCGGAGGAATTGGCTGAAAAATTAAAGCCGCATTTGAATGGAGCGATGGTAGCGGACTCAAGGGGGAAGAAATGAGCAACCAATTCGGAAAGAAAAATAGAGCGTTAGTCTGGTTTGCTGTTGTCTTTGGAATTTTCCTTTTTATTGCGCTAATTCTAACTACCCTGAGTTTATTCAAGTTGCGCGGAAATCCAAATTAAGACCCTACCCATTTTCATTCCGGCTTGCGCCCACGGCGGACGCCTGCGACAATTCAGCGGCGGGCGCGAGCAAGTTGATGCAAAATTACCCCAAACATTATTGCGGCGTGTTCGGCATTTTTGGACATCCCAATGCTGCCGAGCTGACTTACTACGGCCTTTACGCGCTCCAACATCGCGGCCAGGAAAGCGCCGGCATCGTCACCTGCCACGATGGAAAATTTTTCAAGCACCATGGCATGGGTCTCGTGCCGCAGGTTTTTAACCCGAAAATTCTCCATGACCTCGTGGGCAACATGGCCATTGGCCACACGCGCTATTCCACCACCGGCTCGTCGCACCTCCGGAACGCACAGCCGCTCACGGTGGATTGCATGCGCGGCCAGATCGCCGTCGCCCACAACGGCAACCTGACCAACGCCGCGCAGCTCCGTGACGCGTTGGAAAGTCGCGGGCTGGTTTTTCAAACCTCCGTGGACAGCGAAATCATCATCATGATGCTCGCGCAGCCGTCCATCGGCGGCGTTGAAAACACGCTGATGCAGACGTTCCGCCATCTCGAAGGCGCCTACTCGCTCATCATCATGACCGAGAAGGAATTGATTGGCGCCCGCGACCCGTTTGGGTTTCGCCCGCTTTCCATCGGCCGCCTGAATGGCGCGTATGTGCTGGCCAGCGAATCGGTCGCCCTGGACCAGATTCAGGCGGAGTTCATCCGTGAGGTCGAGCCGGGCGAAATCGTCATCATCAACGAAAAAGGTTTGATCAGCGTTCAGGCGTTTCCCGAACACCAGCGCCGGGCGTTTTGCATTTTCGAATACGTTTATTTCGCGCGGCCGGACAGCGTGATCGGCGGCCGCAGCGTTTATGAAGTCCGCAAGGAAATGGGCCGCCAGCTTGCGCGCGAACATCGCGTAAAGGCGGACCTCGTCATCCCGGTGCCCGACAGCGGCGTCTGCGCGGCGCTGGGTTATTCCGAGGAATCCGGCATTCCGTTCGAGATGGCCTTCATCCGCAATCACTACGTCGGGCGCAGCTTTCTCCAGCCGTCGCAATTGATCCGCGACTTCGACGTGCGCATGAAGTTGAACCTGATCGCCGCGCTCGTGAAAAACAAGCGCGTCGTGATCGTGGACGATTCCATCGTGCGCGGCACCACGTGCAAGGCGCGCGTCAAAACTCTCAAGGAAGCCGGCGCCCGCGAGGTTCACGTTACCGTCAGTTGTCCGCCGCACCGGAACCCATGCGTCTATGGCATCGATTTTCCCGACCGCAGCAAGCTCATGGCGGCGAATCACAGTGTGGACGAAATCCGCAAATACCTGAACGCCGACTCGTTGCACTATCTTTCGGAGGAAGGCATGGTCAAGGCCACCGGGCGTGCCAGGGAATTATTCTGCCTGGCCTGCTATGACGGCCATTATCCCGTGCCTTACGATCCCGTGCTCGACAAACACATCATCGAACGCCGCAAACGCCAGGCGCAGACGCTCGGCGAAGCCGTTGCCAAGGACAGCGAACAAATCAAACTGCTGCAAGTTTAGCCGCAATGCTTCCTTCGCCGGACACGCCCGGCAAAGTCGCCGGGTGTTTTTTTGTTGTCTTGAAAATTGGAAACTGTCGGCGCCAGCAAGCGCTCTGACTTGCAGAAACATCCCGAACATGGCAGTTTGCTTGCATGCTTTCATGTCGTGCCCGGCTCCTTGAAATGGCGGTTCTGGTTCTGTTTTCCCTCAGCGCCGTGACGAAAATTCCCGCACAAGGCACCTATCCCAAAATTGAGGCGTCGTTCAACGTCACCAATCTCACAACAGACCCGTTTGACTACACGGTGACGGACGTGCGCGTGCAGATTTTGCAGCCGGACAATTCCACGGTATTGCTGCCGGCATTTTTTGATGGCGGCACGACCTGGCGGGTGCGTCACACGCCGACGATGGCCGGGATTTACAGTGTTCTGGGCGTGACGTTGAACGGGTCGCCGCTTTCCGTGGCCAGCCTGCAACCGGCTTCGTGGACGATCGCCGGCCCGCCGACCGATGCAGGTTTCATCCGGGTGGATCCGTCCAACCCCCGCCGTTTCATCACCGATAACGGCAAACGATTTTTCCCCCGCGGTGAAGATGTCGCCTGGGATACCGGCAGCTACTACGTGACCAACATTTTTTGGAAAATGGGCGCGGCGCACGAAAACTGGTCGCGTGTCTGGATGGATCATTGGGACGGCAAAAATCTGGATTGGCCGGCATCCGGGCCGACGCTCCCGCCCGGCCAGTTGAATCTGGCGGTCGCGCATAAATGGGACTCGATTGTGGCGGCGGCGGAACAGGCGGGCGTTCATTTCCAACTCACCTTGCAGCATCACGGGCAGTATTCGACCACCGTGGACTCAAACTGGGCGCAGAATCCTTATAACACCAACAACACGGTCGGCAGCACCAACGGATTTCTCGCCAACCCGGTGCAATTTTTTACGGACGCAACGGCGATGGCTTTGACCAAACGCAAACTGCGTTACGCCGCGGCCCGCTGGGGTTATTCGCCCGCCATCATGGCCTGGGAACTGTTCAACGAGGTTCAATTCACCGACGCCGGGCAAACCGGGCAGTGGGGACTCATCCAGTCATGGCACACCAATATGGCCTTGTTCCTCCGCTCGCAAGACCCGTATCAGCACCTGATCACCACCAGTTCGGACCTCACCCAGCCCATTTGGGACCAGTGCGATTTTTACACCCATCACGATTATCCGACGGATGTAATCACCGGATTGCGGGACGCGACGGACATCACTGCTTCGCAGCCGGTCAAACCGGATTACGGCGCCGAATGCGCCACGAACGGCGTTCCGCGCTACGGAGTGAACGCGCCGCTGTGGGCCGGCATCATGAACGGACAGTCGGGAGCCGAAATGCCATGGTGGTGGGACAGCATGGATGGGGAGAATGATTACATTTATTTCCGGGCCGTCAGCGATTTCATCACCCGGTCCGGGCTGGGCGAGCAGGCGGTTTTGAACAAATCCATTCCGGCAGTGACGGGCGGCGCGAATGGCCCGCTGGCCTTTGCGCCCGGCGGCGGCTGGGCCACAGCTTCCCAGGACACCTTTACCGTCACGAACGGCGCGCCGGATGGGATTGGCTCCGCGCCCAGTTACCTGCAAGGCAATTACCACCGCTCCATGACGCCGAACGGCTATACTTTTTTGGTCAACTATCCGCAAGCCGGAACATTTTCCGTGCAAATCATTACCATTGCCAGTTCGGGCGCCGGTCTGGAAATTTTCCTGGACGGAACCGTGCGGACCAACATTTCGTTTCCCGCCACTTCCGGCGACACCTCCACCAATTTCACCGCGTCCATTGCCGTCTCCGCGGGCGCGCACAGCATTCAAATTTACAATCCCGGCCTGGACTGGGTTAACCTCGGCAACATCACGCTCAACCCTTACGTCCCGGCGTTGAGCGCCTATGCGGTTGGCAATGCCGGCTTCAGAGCCGTGTGGGTTTGGAACCGCAACAATGTTTTTGATCCCAACGCCAGCAGCAGCGTGGCTGGAATGGTGCAGATCGGTGGATTGAACGCCGGGACCTACTCGGGTGCTTGGTGGGACACCTTTGCGGGGGTGGCCATCAGCAACTTTACCTTCACCGTTGCCAGCAGTAATTCACCAGTGACATTAAACACCCCGCCCATTTTGCGATCCGCCGCGCTCTATGTCGGACTCCCACCGCAGGCGAATGTCACCGCCCCGAATCTCAATCAGATGCTCGGCACAAATTCGCCGGCCATCAGCGTGCCGCTGGCCATTGCCAACAGCGGCGGACTACCGCTGGGTTATTCCCTGATCGTCACCAACCCAAACCCGGTGGCCTATCGTGCCATCAATTCCACCCAGCCCGGCGGGCCGGTTTATGCGTGGAAGGACATTTCGGCCCTCGGCCAGGACATCAGCTCCAGTTTCGCTGCGCTGGCTTCGCCCAAAACCGCCGCGGACGAAGGCATCGCCGGACCCATCAACATTGGCTTTGCCTTCCCGTTTTTTACGAACTCCTTTGCGCAACTTTACGTCTCGCCGGATGGATTTGTCACCTTCAGTCCTTTTGGCGGCGACACTTCCACCAACACGATGCTGCCAGGTGGCTCCGCACCATCCAATAGCATCGCCCTTTTCTGGGATGACCTGGACCTCAGCACCTCCGGGCACGTTTATACCCTGACCGATCCGATCAACGGAACGTTCACCCTGGAATTCCAAAACGTGCGTTTCAAAAACACCGCCGCCACCGTGAATTGCCAGCTCATTTTGAAAACCACCGGCGAAATCCTGATGCAGTACCAATCCCTGTCCTTTTCCAACACCTGCACCGTCGGCGTCCAAAATGCCGCCCGCAATCAGGGGTTGACGGTCGCGTTCAATCAGAATTACTTGCAGTCCGGTTTCGCCATCCGCCTGACCCCGATCTCATGGCTCGGTTTCGATGGCAATGCCGGCTTCGCACCAGTATCCGCATCGAACGCCGTCAATGTTACGTTCAACCCGGCCGGACTGGCGTACGGGACTTACAGCGCGACCCTTTTGGTGCAAACGGGCGACGCCAACCAGCCGCTGGTCACTTTGCCGGTTTCACTCGCCATCACTCCCCGGGCCACCTGGCGGCAAACCCATTTCGGCACGGCGCAAAATTCCAGCAATGCGGCTGATACGGCCGACCCCGACCACGATGGCATCATCAACATCCTCGAATATGCATTCGATACCGACCCCAACGTTCCCAATGCGAATCCGATTTCCTTTGCCGTTGTGGACAATCATCTCACCGTCACTTTCAAGCGCACCCATCCGGCCCCGACTGATATCAGCTATACACCGCAAGTCGCCAATGATCTGGCCTCGGGCGTTTGGCATTCAGGCCCAAACTTCACCTCCCAAACCGTGACCAACAACGGCGATGGCACGGAAACCGTCGTTGTCACCGACAGCACGGCCATCGGTTCGGCTCCAGCCCACTACCTGCGAATCCTGATTGCTCCCCAGTAAATTTTCAGCGCTCGCAACGATAGGAACGCCGTATTCATGCGGCAGCAGTCCCACGTAATTGAAGCCCGGCCGGATAAATCCGGCGTTCCTTACGAAACAATGCAACTTTGTTTATCACAGTGTCCAAGCACGCCACAGGCGTTTCAATGCTTTTCAACCGCATTGACGGGATTGAATTGTTGCTTCAGGCTGTGGCCGTTATGGACAAGCAAACACTGACACCCGCACAACTGGCCGCCTACATTGACCACACGCTGCTGAAGGCGGATGCCACGGCCAAAGACATCGAGAAACTTTGCGCCGAGGCGCGCGAAAACCATTTTTACAGCGTCTGCGTCAATGGCTCCTGGGTCGGGCAGGCCAGCCATTTTCTGGAGGGTGCCGGCGTCAAGGTTGCGTCCGTCGTCGGTTTTCCGCTCGGCGCGATGTCGTCGGATGCGAAACGTTTCGAAACCGAGGCGGCCATTGACGATGGCGCGCGGGAAATTGATGTCGTTCTCAATATCGGACGGCTCAAGGATGGCGACGACAAATTCGTCTTTCGCGAGCTTTGCGACGTGGTGGAAGCCGCCGACGAATGGTCCGTAAAGGTCATCTTGGAAACCTGCCTGCTTACGGACGAACAGAAAATCCGCGCCTGCAAGCTGGTCGTTGAAAGTGGCGCGCACTTCGTCAAAACCTCCACCGGCTTCAGCAGCGCCGGCGCGACGATTGCCGATGTGAAACTGATGCGCGAAACCGTCGGCCCGAAGTTCGGCGTCAAGGCTTCCGGCGGCATTCGCGACACGAAAACCGCGCTGGCGATGATTGAAGCCGGCGCCACCCGCCTTGGCACCTCGGCGGGCATGGCAATTGTGAAAGGTCTTGTGGAAGACAGAGCCGGTTCGTATTGAAAAAAGTTAGCCATTGGCGTGGCCTGTAAATAATACTGTCACGGTCGAAGGATTTATTTATGAAAACAATCAGACTATTGGGCGCCCTGGCAGTCTTCGGACTGCCGGCATTTACCGCCACAGCACAAGTCCCGGTAATCTACAACCCGCTGAACATTGCCTTGGTTGGCCAGGTGCAACAGGAAGCGGTCCAGGGCGCGCCAAAAGACGGCGTCACATTCCTGCAAATTGAGGGAACAACAAATTTGACGATCAACACCAGATCGTTGCTGGAATTGATTGCAACCGATCAGGGTTTCACCCTTCCTCCCAAGGCGAAGTTGTGGCTGGCGGGTGATATGTTTTATATTCTCAAGCAGGACAATACCATCTTCAAATATATAGACAGCGAACTTCTCAGCATCACTTACGTCACAAATGTTTTACAATACAAGATGGTTCAAACGACAAATAAATTCGTACGCTCCTTTACCGGAACTTCAGTTGCAATCCTTGCTTACAATGGATCATCCATCTCTTTCACTTTGACCTGTTATGGGAAAACAACTTTTTACAACGCGGGCAATTTTAAAAATCCGGACAAGTGGATTCAGTCATATTCGTATTCCGGCTCAGGCTTCGGTTCCGGAACCTGTGACGGCCAGAACATGGTCATTAAAGGCTCCCTGAACGGCAAGTATACACTGCGATATGGTGGGGGGGGTCAAGGAACGGGCACATTCCCTGGCGGCGGCCCAATCCTGCCCCCTCTTCCTCCCGCTTCCGGTGGTGATGAGGGAGTGTTCCCAGGACAACCCGAAATATTCCCTGGCGGCGGGCCAAGCCTTCCCCTTCTTCCTCCTGCTCCCGGTGATGATGCGGGAACGTTCCCTCATTAGTCTTAAAGGGCATCCCGCGGACCGGCGTTCTGTCCCAGATTTTATCGGAAGCGAAAGCGAAGACTAATTCAATTCCCCGTCAGTTCCTGCGGGCCTTTGCCGCCGTTGACCAAAAATAAAACCGCCATGCGCACGGCGAGGCCGTTCGTCACCTGCTCCAGAATCAACGAACGGACGGAATCGGCAATTTCACTGTCAATTTCCACGCCGCGATTGACCGGGCCGGGGTGCATGATGAGTGCGTCCGGCTTGGTTTTGGCCAGGCGGGCCTTGTTAAGCCCGAAAAGCTGCGTGTATTCGTTGATGCTCGGAAACATCGTCTTGCGCTGGCGTTCGTGCTGGATGCGGAGCAGGTTGATGATGTCGGCGTCGCGAATGGCATCGTCAATGTTGTGAACCACGCGGCAACCCATTTGTTCAAACGTCCGGGGCACGAGCGTGGACGGCCCGCAAAGCGTGACGTGCGCGCCCAACTTCGTCAGCGCCCAGATGTCCGAGCGCGCCACGCGGCTGTAAAGGATGTCGCCCAGAATCGTCACGTTCAGCCCGGCAATCTTCCCCTTGCGTTCGCGGATGGTGAAGGCATCGAGCAATGCCTGGGTGGGATGTTCGTGCGCCCCATCCCCGGCATTGATGACACTGGCATTGAGCACGCGAGAGAGAAAATGCGCCGCGCCCGACGCGCTGTGGCGCATCACGATGAAATCGGCGTTGAGCGCCTCGAGGTTGCGCGCAGTGTCCTTGAGCGTCTCGCCTTTTTTCAGCGACGAGGCTTCGGCGGTGAAATTGATGATGTCCGCCGACAACCGTTGCTCGGCCAGCTCAAAACTGATGCGTGTCCGTGTGGACGGCTCAATGAACAGGTTGACAACGGTTTTGCCGCGCAGCGCCGGGACTTTCTTGATGGCGCGTTCGCCCACGACCTTGAACGCCCGCGCCGTGTCGAGCACCGTCGTAATTTCGTCCACCGTGAGCGATTCAATGTCCAACAGATGTTTGCGGTTCCAGCTCATTTCTTTTTCAAAATCACCTCGTCCCGGGACGCGCCCGACTCAACCAGGAGCAGGGAAATCTTTTCCTCCAGCGCCGTCGGCACGTTTTTGCCGACAAAGTCCGCCTTGATCGGCAATTCACGGTGGCCGCGGTCAACGAGCACCGCGAGCTGGATTCTTTTGGGCCGGCCAAAATCATTGAGCGCGTCCATGGCGGCGCGCGTCGTGCGGCCGCTGAACAGCACATCGTCCACTAGCACGACCGTCTTGCCGGTCACGTCAAAGGGGATGACGGTGGGAAACACTTTCGGCGCGATGCGCTGGTCGAGATCGTCACGATGCATGGACACGTCGAGGATACCGGCGGGCACCGGCCGGTTCCAGATGCCCGAAAGAATTTTGCTCAACCGTTGCGCGAGATGGTCGCCCCCGGTGGGAATGCCAATTAGCACGACCTCCGCGCCGACTTCATTGCGCTCGGCGATTTCGTGCGCGATGCGCGCCAGCGCGCGCTGGATTGCCATGGCATCGAGGATAACGGTGGATTCAGGCATCTTGAAAAATCCTCCTCATTCTCGTCCTCGTCCCCGAAAAAACCGAACGGTTCGGAAACGACAACGAGGATAAGGGAAAAAAGAAAATCGCGAACCCCCTCCGCCGGGCGGAGCCGATTCGCGTTGCGCGTTTGGCGTTCATGGTTTCCTTCGCCGCCTCACCGGGCCGCGTTAAAGGAACATCTTATTTGTTTTCAGTGACCGGCGACCTGGCGGGTTTTGCGCCAGCTTGAGCGGTGATTGATGATCCAATCCGTCAACGCCCGCTCGAAGCCGATGTCATGCCCGGCCTTCTCCGACTCAATCCACTTGTGCCTGAGAATTTCCTCGCGCTCGGCCTGAAACTCGCGGTAAAGCGAGGAGTTTTTTAACAAATCGTTCGCCGGCGATGCGTCTTTCATAGCGTCCGACATAGATGAAATAGAAAATTCGTGCCCTGAATTTAAATCCCCGCGGTAAAACTGGCAATAAAAATCTGAACCAATGAAAAACGCCGCGGGCGCATTCGGGGGCACTGCCCCCGTAGCGGCAGCCATCCCTGGCTGCCGTATCGCCCGGCTTCCAGCCGGATGGTTTGATGTGGAAGTGAAGTTATGATGTGGGTTTGGTTTTGTGGCCCGGGCGGCAAGATGCCCACCGCTACAGATCGGTGGGGAGGTGCGTCAGACAGCAGCCCACGGCGTCAGCCGGGAGAAAAAATCAAGAGGTTAAAGCATTATGCCAGCAGCTTCCGTAACGCTTCGGCAATTTGAATGAACGCCCGCCCCGCCGGTTTGTCCGGCGCGGACACCACCACCGGCACGCCGCGATCGCCGCCTTCGCGGATTTCAGTGAAAATTGGCACTTCGCCCAGGAACGGGATGTCCTGCCGCGCGGCCTCGGCCTGACCGCCGCCGTGGCCGAAAATCTCCACGCGCTCGCCGTTGGGCGCGGTGAAATAACTCATGTTTTCGATCAGGCCGAGAATCGGCACATTGACCTTCTGGAACATCCCGATGCCCTTGCGCACGATGCCGAGCGACGCTTCCTGCGGCGTGGTCACGATGACGCCGCCATCCAGCGGCACGGTCTGGCACAGCGAGAGTTGCGCGTCGCCCGTGCCCGGCGGCAGGTCCACGAGCAGGAAATCCAGTTCGCCCCATTCCACGGCGAACAGAAATTGCTGGATCGTTTTGGTAATCATCGGCCCGCGCCAGATCACCGGCTGGTCGCCGTCAAGCAACAGCCCGATGCTCATCACCTTCACCCCATGATTGGACGGCGGCACGAGCCGCTCGTCATCGCTGACCGTCGGACGCTCGTGAACGCCCATCATCAGCGGAATGCTCGGCCCATAAATGTCGCAATCCAGCAGACCAACCCGCGCGCCCAGTTGTTTCAACGCACAGGCCAGATTCACCGAGCAGGTGGATTTGCCGACGCCACCCTTGCCGCTGGCGATGGCGATGACGCGCTTCACACCCGAAATACGATTCTGATTCGCCAGCGCACCCGTTGCCGCGGCTTGTCCGGCGGCGGGCTGTTTGACTTCAATGGTGACGAGTTTCACCCCGGGCAGCGCCTTCAGAACCCGCTCGCTGTCTTCCTTGATCTGGCGCGCGGCTTCGGGATTCGATGTGGTCAATTGCATCACGACGCTGACCCCGCCTTGTGGCACGGAAATCTCCTTGATGAGCCCAAAGGAAACAATGTCGCGCGAATAACCGGGATACTTGACGGCCTTTAGCGCGTTTTTGATGTCATCTTGCGTCAGCACGACGACATGTTAGCACACGGATGCTGGTACGCCAGCGTTTGCAGTTCCGGCTTCAGACGCTACCGGGCACATTCGCGCACTGCCCGGAGCGCGGCTTGTCCCAAGCCGCAACCCCGGCAAATGCAAGAGCCGGTTGGAAAGATTTTCTGAACCAGTTTTCGCGAATGGAAATACTGCGAGTTGGGACAACTCGCGCTCCGGTGGTCGTACAGATACAGTGTCGTTTTGCATCCGGCGCTTGCAGAACCCGCGCTCCAGACTTGCGCCGCGATGCCGGGCATGGGAAATTGAAGGTCTAATTTATAAAATTGGACAATTAAATCATGACACCAAAGCCGCAAACCCCGGACATTGGGCCGTTTCTCGAAAACTTCAGCCGCTTTGAATCGGCGCTGCAGCCGGCGTGGCTGCTGCCGCTGCGCCGGGCGGGCATTGCGCGTTTTGCCGAACTCGGTTTCCCAACCTTGCAGGACGAAGACTGGCGTTTCACCAGCGTGGCCCCGCTGGCCCGGCTGCCGCTCCAACCCGTCGCTGAACCGGCAAACGATGCCGCCGCCAAAGCCGCCCTGGGGAATTACCTGTTCGCCGGGCTGCCCGGCGCCCGGCTCGTTTTCGTCAATGGCCAATACTCGATGGCGTTATCGTCCGTGCATGGATTGCCGGATGGGGTGAGGGTGTCAAACCTGACGGCGGCGCTGGTGGCGGATTCCGAATTTCTCAAACGGCAGTTCAGTCTATACGCCTCGGCGAACAACAATGCCTTTGCGGCGTTGAACCAGGCGTTTTTCACCGATGGCGGTTTCGTTCAAGTGCCCGCCGGAGTTTCGGTGGCCGAACCCATCCAGTTTATTTTTATTTCCACCGCCAAACAAAACGGCGAGACCATCCAGCCGCGCAACCTGGTTGTCGTCGGAGCCAACAGCCGGGCAACGGTCATCGAAAGTTACATTTCGGCGGACAATGTGGCGTACTTCACCAACACCGTCACCGAAATCGTCGCCGGCGACAATGCCGCGCTGGAGCACGTGAAATTTCAGGACGAAGCCGGCGCCGCGTTTCATCTGGCGACGATTGCCGCCCAGTTGGGCCGCGCGAGCAACGTGAGCGTCCATTCTTTTGCGCTCGGCGCGAAGCTGTCGCGCACCAACATCCGCGCGAACCTCGCGGGCGAGGGTCTGGAATGCATTCTCAACGGCCTTTACCTGACGCGCGGCGAGCAACTCGCCGACCATCACATGATTGTCGAGCACGCCCAGCCGCATTGCGCCAGCCATGAATATTTCAACGGTATCCTGGATGACAAATCCAAGGGCGTTTTTCACGGGCGGATCCTGGTCCGGGAAATCGCGCAAAAGACCGATGCCAAGCAGACGAACAAAAACCTGCTGCTCTCCGACAACGCCACGGCGGACACCAAGCCGCAGTTGGAGATTTACGCCGACGATGTAAAATGCACGCACGGCGCGACCATCGGGCAATTGAACGACGAATCCATTTTTTACCTGCGTTCGCGCGGCATCGGCGCGGACAACGCGCGGCGGATGCTCATTCACGCCTTCGCCGGCGAAATCATTGCGCGCGTGAAGCATGATTCCGTGCGCGATAAACTGGACAAACTGGTGTGGGACCGCCTGGAAGCGAACCACCATCTGGCGCAAAAGAACTGATGAAAGCGATGTGCGAACCGCGATGCTGGATGCTGGAAAACGGCCGGCTGTGCATTCGTATCACGCATCACGTTTCACGTTTCACGTAACACGGCCATGTTCGAAGACTTAAATGATCTTTATCAGCAGGTCATCCTTGACCACTGCAAGAAACCGCGGAATTTCCATGCGATGCCGCAGGCAACCTGCTCGGCGCAGGGACACAATCCGCTCTGTGGCGATCAGTTGACGCTGTTCCTCACGCTGGACGGCGATACCATCAAGGACATCAGCTTTGTCGGCTCCGGCTGCTGCATTTCCAAGGCGTCGGCCTCACTGCTCACTGAATTTGCCAAGGGCAAAACGAAGGCGGACGTGGAAAAAATGTTCGGGCAGGTCCACGAAATGGTCACCACCGGCAACGTCCAGGGCGACGTCGGCAAGCTGGCGGTGTTCGCCGGCGTCTATAAATTTCCCGCGCGCGTGAAATGTGCGATTTTGTCGTGGCACGCCGTCATGGCGGCGCTCAAGGGCGACGCCAAACCCGTGAGCACGGAAAACGAACAGACCTGATTGATTTCAGCCGCCATTGCGGCGAAGATACTGGCAGTGATTGATTTGAGAGGTGTTTTATGAATCCAAACGATCCAAAAATTTTGGCGCGCGACGTGGAAGCTTCGGTCGTCCCCGTCGGCACGAAGGTCACGCTGCAAAAGGGCGGGCAGGCTTACGTCACGCAATCGCTCGGCGGCGCCTTCACCGTCATCGTCAACGGCAACATGTTCCGCATTGACGGCAAGGATGCTGACGCGCTCGGGCTGGAAATCAAATCCGCGCCGGCCACGACCATTTCCGGCCCGGTCACACAGGAGCAATTGGAAAAACAAATCTGGGAGTCGCTCAAGACGTGTTACGACCCGGAGATTCCCGTCAACATCGTGGACCTCGGCCTGATTTACGACTGCCACCTCACGTCCGTGGGCGAAAACAGTTTCAAGGCCGATGTGAAAATGACGCTGACCGCGCCCGGGTGCGGCATGGGACCGGCGCTCGCGCAGGACGTGCAAAACAAATTGCTCAGCCTCGAACCGATTGACGAGGCGAACGTCGAGCTGGTCTGGGACCCGCCCTGGAACCAGGGCATGATGACCGAGGCGGCCAAATTGCAATTGGGATTGATGTGATTTAAACCACGGATGGACACGGATAAAGAATCCAACAAGGCCGACTCTGCAACCACGGGTTATGGACTGCGGCGGGAAGCGAAGCGCCACGCCGCTTTTGAATGTCGTCACTGCTCGCAAAGCGGTGTCGCCGCTGCGCTCTGCCACCGCACTCCAAATTTTCAATGAAGATGGCACAGACAATTGATTGGCTGGCGCTGCGAAAGGATTTCCCCATCCTCGACCAGCAGGTCCACGGCAAGCCGCTGATTTATTTCGACAACGCCGCGACGTCGCAGAAGCCGCGCGTGGTGATTGACGCGCTGGTGCATTACTACGAACACGACAACGCCAACGTCCACCGTGGCATCCATGAATTGAGCAATCGCGCCACGGCCGGCTACGAAGCGGCCCGAACACGCTCCGCGAAATTCATCAACGCCCGCAGCGCCGACGAAATCATTTTCACGCGCGGCACCACCGAGGGCATCAACCTCGTTGCCAGTTCCTGGGGCGCCAAAAATCTAAAATCCGGCGATGTGATTTTGCTCACGGAAATGGAGCATCACAGCAACCTCGTCCCGTGGCAATTGCTCGCCCAGCGCACCGGCGCGAAGCTCGCCTACGTGCCGGTCACCGGCGATGAAGGCCTGCTCGACCTGACCAAACTCGATTCGCTGCTGACGAAGCAGGTGAAGCTGTTCTCGATGGTCCACATCTCGAACTCGATGGGCACGGTGAATCCGGTCGCCGACCTTTGCGCCCGCGCGCGCAAGCTCGGCATCACTACGCTCGTGGATGCCGCGCAAAGCGCCGGGCACATGCCCGTGGATGTGCAGGCCATCGGCTGCGATTTCCTCGCGTTCTCCGGCCACAAGATTTGCGGACCGACCGGCATCGGCGTGCTTTGGGGACGGCAGGAATTGCTCGACGCCATGCCGCCGTATCAGGGCGGCGGCGAAATGATTTTGTCGGTGGAATATCAAAAGACCGAGTTCAAGAAAGCGCCGCACCGGTTCGAGGCCGGCACGCCGGACATTTCCGGCCCGATCGGTTTGCATGCCGCGATGGATTATCTCGACGCCATCGGCCGGGAAAACATCTGGCAGCACGACCAGGAACTGGCAACCCACGCCTACGAAAAACTGGCCGTGCTGAAAAACGTCCGTTTGTTCGGCCCGAAAACCGGCCGTGCCGGGCTGGTGAGTTTCCTGCTCAAAGACGTTCACGCGCACGACGTGGTGACGCTGGCGGACCAGGCAGGCGTTGCGTTGCGCGGCGGCCATCACTGCACCCAGCCGCTCATGCACCGGCTCGGCGTGGAATCCACCGCCCGCGCCAGTTTTTATTTTTACAACACCAAACCCGAGGTGGACCGGTTTCTGGAAGTGGTGAAGGAAATCCAGAAGTTTTTTGCGCAGTGAATTAACCGCAAAGAACAGGTATGCGGTTACTTCAGGTGTTTCTTAATCCGCCGCACCACCCGCCACTCGTCACACGCCATGTTTCATTCAGTGCCCGAGAGTTCGTTGAATTTCCGGCAGTTTTTCCACAATCCATGGCAGCAGTGCGAGGCTGGTCGCATCGAACATCCCGTGCGCGATCACGGCGGGCCAGATGGAGCGGTGGAAAATCATGATCAACCCCAGTCCGAAGCCGAGCAGTCCCGCGAACAGAACGGCGATCAGTCCCATGCCGAGATGTCCCAGGCCAAACATGAACGCCGCGATGGCGACGGCGAGAATCCGACCCGGGCGTGAACCAAAATGTTGCGGCCAGAGTGACCGCAATCCGGCCAGAAATGCCGAACGCCAAAGTTCTTCGCGCAAACCGGCCACGCCAAAACTCGCCACGGTCAACGCAAGCCAGAAATAAAGCGGGTTGTGGCGCATGGCGGAAATATCAACAATGGCTTCCACGTCCGGACGATTGGCAACGGCAAATTCCTGGAGGGATTGTACGGTCATCACATGCGTGACAATCAACACGATGCCCGCCGCCATCATAATAATGCCTACCGCGAGTCGGAGCGCGACGGAGTAACCGATACCCAGCGGTACCGGCCAGAAACCGCGGCGCCAGCGCAACAGCAGGTCGTCGCGCGACGCGCGTGAAGCCACCAGTGCCAGACCGAGCACGAGAGCAAAGAGCAACAGTTCGATGGTGCATACGATGAGAAGACCGCCGGCAGTGTGCGAAAGTGCCGGTATATGGGTATGCGTTTCGCTGTGCTCCCTTCCAACCACCCCAACCAGCAATACATAGGCGCTGATGAGAAGCAGATGAACCCACCAGCGCCGGCGATTGGTTATAACGGCCCCGGCGGGTTGCGGAGCTGGTGGTGGGGGCGGGCAATCGGGCGGCGATGAGGTGGCATTCACTGGCGTTTCCTTACCTGAATAGCCTGCCACTGACAAGATGGGTTGTTAACCGCAGAGAACGTAAAGATCGCAAAGGTAGGGACGCGCCGCCATCACTGACCACTCGCCACCAGCCCCTGATTACTGATTACTCGTCACTTGCCACCCGCCAGCCGGCGCGACTGGCCATCAGCTCATCACGCGGATTGACGATGCCCTGCCTGACACGGTAAAACATCGCCAGCGGATGAGCGCCGACACGTCAAAGCTGAACATTGCCTACCTGGCGCAGGGAATTATTCGCGTCAAAACCGGAAATGAACCGCCACGCACCATTGACAGCGTCTTCGGCAATTCCCTCCGCGAAAAGGCGGTGCGGGCCCAGCAAAAACATTCGTGGAAATCCGCCGACAATAACGGGTCGCCTTTTTCCAGCGCGGTGCTGTGGGGCAAATCCGCGAAGGTCGGAGACATTCCACTGGTCATCACGAGCATCTGCGGCGCCCGGGAAGCCCACGGACTCGTTTATTCGCTGGAAAGCGGCAGCATGTGCGCGTTGCTGGAGGTCAGCCAGCTGGGCGTCGAGGAACGCCGGTTGTGGAATGACAACCGCACCCAGATACGCCACGTCTCGGTCTCCCGCTCCACCGGAAACATGGTGTTCAGCGTGCTCCACGAAAATGGCACCGCCAACATCGGGGTCAAAATGCACGGGGAAGGCGGAATCAAGGAGCTGACGGAAGGCGATTCGTTCGACACCGCGCCGCGATGGATGCCGGGCGAAGGACGGAAAATTGTTTTCCAGTCCGCCGGGATCGGCCGGAATTACCGGGGACAGTTTGCGAAGCTGGGGCCTTTCAACATTCAACAGCTCGATGCCGAAGCTGGCGAGATGACCACGCTGCTCGAGGAACCCGGGTACGATTACCTCGCCCCGCAGGTTCTGGCGGATGGCCGGCTGTTTTACATCCGCCGCCCCTATACGGAACACGACCGCATCCACCCGCTCCGCACGCTCAAGGATGCCCTGCTTTTTCCCTTGCGGCTGCTCTATGCGATTTTTCAATTCCTCAATTTCTTCTCCTCGATTTTCGCCGGGCGCAAACTGACCTCGGCCGGCGGCCCCAAGGGACGCGAAATGGACATGAAGCAGATGATGATCTGGGGCAATCTCGTCCAGGCGCAGCAACCGGCCACTGCGGAAGAGGAGGGCGTCGACCTGGTTCCGAAGTCCTGGGAATTATGCTGCCGCGCAGCCAGCGGCGAAATCAAAACCCTGGCCGGCGGTGTGCTGGCCTACGATATCGACGCGGACGGAAAGGTGATTTACACGAATGGGAACGCGGTGTTTCTGCTCCACCCCGAAGGACGCAAAGAACGGGTTCTGAGTGAACGCATGATTCAGCAGGTTTTCTTTGTCCCCGCATAAATTTGGGGCACGGTCTCATCCTGTTCGCCTGCCTCAGCCCAACACCCGCTGAATCCGCTGATGCGCCTTCACGCAAAGGCGCAAAGCCGGCCAGGCTATTTCCACAGAAGGAAACGAAGGGAACAATGGCTTCTTCGTTCGCTTCTGTTGATTTCTTGTTTCTCTGCGTTCCTTGCGGTTACTTCAGGTGTTTCTTAATCCGCCGCACCAGCTTGTCCGCATTCGAAGTTCGATGTTCGAAGTTCGATGTTCCCCACCGCGAGAGGCGAAGCCTTTTACGCGGCCCTTCAGCCTTTGGCCTTGGTAAAGCGTGCTCCCAAATCCGAACGACCAGCCAGCCGGCCTGTTTTTAACCACGGATGAACATGGATGGACACGGATCCCCGCCGATTGGCGCGGATTTGCCAATTCGATTTGCTTTTTTTTGCGGATTATCCACTCTATTCCGCCCATGAGACTCAGAGCTGGCCCGTTTGCGTTTCTTCATTGTTTCATCGGTGCTCTGTTTGTTTTTGTGACCTGGCAAAGTCTGGCAAACACCACCGAAGTGGATTGGACCTCCTCGGGGTTTTCCACCAGCCGGATCACCATCAATGCCGGTGACGAAGTTGACATTGTTAATTTCGACGACACCTTCGATTTGGAACTCACCGGCTCGCCACCGGAAGGTTTCTATGCCGATATTCCGCCCACCGACAGCCAATACGTTTATTACGTGCCTTACGTTTACAACAATCCGGGAACATTCCATTTTTCCGATCAATTCAGCGATTCGGTCACGGTCATCGTCAACTCCACCGCTCTCCTTTCCGTGGCCATCACCACGCCCACCAACAACACGGTGTTCACCGCGCCGGCAACTTTCACCGTCATTGCCGTGCCTGCCGGCGGCGCCGCTCCCTATGCCCGCGTGCAATTTTTTGTGGGAACCAATCTGACCGGGGTTGCCAGCAATTCACCGTTTACCAGCACGGTGAGCAATCTCCTGGCGGGGACTTATACCCTCAGCGCCGTCGTCACCGACAACAACTCCAACACCGCCACCAACTCGGTTCTCGTCAGTGTGAATCCGCGAATGGCGACCAACTACATTCTGACGGCGGATTGCGCCACCATTTATTCCTCCGGCTCGGTGCTTCGCAGTACCGGTCTCACCCTCGGCTCCAGCACGCGAGGCGGGTTGGAATTCGCCGCTTTTGATGCCCGCCCATATTCTTCGATCCTCCTGGAGCTAAATCCTACCGGGTTGCCCGTTTGGGACCCGACGGTGGACGTGTACGGTTTCGATGGGGGAACCGGCACGCTGATGGGTTCCAACTATTATTCAGGAACGTTCATCGGGACGCTGACGTTCCCCGCGAACCCCGACTACGGCCAGATCGCCACTTATGATGTCACCGCCTTTGTCAAATCAGCCAGGGGGCCCTATTTCGGCTTTATTCTGTATGCCGTGGGAGATGTTCTCAGTTCCACGACCGTCAATCACGGCACGCCTCCCGAACTATACGCCATCGCTCCCGTGCCGCCTCCGCAGTTGAAGATCGCCCGGTCGGGCAACCAAATCATCATCAGTTGGTCCACCAACAACGCGGTTGGACTATCGCTTAAGGCAATCACCAGTTTCGGGACCGGCGCCGCCTGGAATGCGGTGAACCCGATGCCCGTCCTGGTGGGGAATCAATGGGTGGCGACCAATTCCATTACCGGCGCCAGCCGGTACTTCCGCTTGAGCAGCCAATAGGCCGGTTCCCATCGGTGGGGCGAACGTCCTCGCGAGCCGTTCCCTCAACCTTCAACAATTCACCAACCTCCGCCGAATCCGCTTCACCAACCCGCTCGGCTCGCCCTTTTGCCTTCCATTCGATGTTGGATGTTCGATGTTCAATGTTCGATGTTCCCCACCGCGTGAGGCGAAGCCTTTTACGCGGCCCTTCAGCCTTTGGCCTTTAGCCTTTAGACTTTGAAGTTGGTGTTCCCAAATCCGCACCACCTTCCACCCCGCCCGCCGCAACGTCCGCGTCACCAGCGCATCCCGTTTTTTATTCCCCGCCAGTTTGCGCCGCCAGAATGCGCGGTTGTTCGCCGGCTTGGTCGCGTGTTTGGGGCAGCCATGCCAGAAGCAACCGTCCACGAACAGTGCGAGCTGCACCTGCCTGAATACAAAATCCGGCTTCACGCGAAAGGTAGGGCGCGTCACTCCGTGCGCGCCGCAATTCCGCAATCCGCAATCCGCAATCCGCACTTGAACGTGTCTTCTCCATCCCGTGATTCCATTCACGCGCAACAGCTTTGCAAACGCCAGTTCCGTGTCCCGGTTGCCGCGCGAACGAATCCGCGACATGACTTCGGAACGTTTCGCCTTGGAAAAGACGTCAGGCATGTTTAACCACGGGTGGGCACAAATAGACACGGATTCATAAAATAGCGGAACCAGCCAACTACCATAAGCTGGCTCGTGTAAATCGGCAAAGTGACTTGCTCCGAGTCTTTCCAGCACTGGAAACGGATGATGAATCCGAGTGCTTGTGTTGGATGCACTACCTGGCATTATGGCATTGTTTTGTGCCGTTCAACCTGATCGGTTGCCGAACAGCGTTTCAATGTCACGTTTTTCAGATCCATTGGAAATCGGCAAGGGTTATGATCGTAAGATCTTGGCCCAGCTCTGGGGTCTGGCTGGTTTCCAGGCCATCGGTCGCGGTGTTTTCACACCAAAGGGCGTCGGGCAGATATTTCTGTTTGTCACACGCGAGAGGTTGGGTTGGATGACACCGTACAATAACTTCCTGGATGACGATTTGTTATTTTGGGACGGCGAAAAAGGACACGGCTCAGACGACCGGATCACAAGCGCATCCCGCAACGGTGAGGAAATTCACCTGTTCTACCGCGATCACCGTCTGACGCCGTTCGTCTATTACGGCAAGGTGGTTATGGTCCGATGCCAAAGATTCACTGACCGACCGAGTGAGTTCGTGTTCAACGTAGTGGCGCTTGCGGCCAAACTCACACTTCCCGAACCAATGCAGTTGGCTGAAGAGCCGGCTGACTATGCTGTCATCAGCGAAGCCGGGATGAACAGTATCGACCGCGCGGTTACAACCAAGAGCCGTGGCATCGCACAGCGGTTGTTCCGGGGTAATCTGCTGCGGCTCTGGCAGGGGGCTTGCGCTGTGACGAGCGTTCAGGAGCCGCGTGTGCTACGTTCCAGCCACATCAAACCGTGGGTCGATTCGAATGTGCAGGAGAAAGTGGACCATTTCAACGGTCTGTTGCTGGTGCCGAATCTGGATGCACTCTTCAACGAAAAGTTGATCTCATTCCGGAATGACGGTCGGATTTTGGTGTCGTCCGATTGGCGAGCCGACGACAAGCGGCGCATGCACATCACGCCCGACCTCCATTTGCGAACAGTCCATCCCGAATCGTGGCCGTATCTGGAGTATCACCGCGATGTCAGGTTCAAGCGGTAAGAAAAACCGGCGGTTATGTTTCGTCAGCCGGGTTGAGGGTTTGACTCACCTAGTATTTCAAGAAGTTTGCCAGTTGGTGGAGAATTTCCCGAAAAACCCTCGTCTGCACTCCCTGTCCAAGTATTTCAATCGCCGTGGCATAGTGTTCGCAATCAATATTGCAGCCCATCAACCGTTCAACTTCTTCTTTGTGGAGCAACCGAAGGCCGTACGCGGTTTCCACAAATGGGCCGGTGTTGATTTTGTGATATGACCGGACAATCGTCGGCACTCTTATTGATTCGCGGTTGATTGTGGTGAAACCAAATCCGTGGCCGAGTTTTGCGTGACGCCGATTATGTCGGCGCAATGCATCAATGCTTTTGACTATCCGCTCAACCTCGAGCCGGTCTGAATCTGCCGGAGCATCCAGAAATTCACCAACCGTTCCGGTGAAAGGAATCTGCGGCGAGCGGATTTGAAAACCCGGTTTCAGCGTGGCAACCATGATCCATCGCTTTCGATCCTGAGGCTCATTCCACTCATTCAGCGGGTCAATTATGGATTCCGTGAGAGAGTAGCCGATTTTTTGCAGATGTTGTGCAAGGCTCAGGCATGCCAATGAGTTTCCGAACGCAGGTACGTTTTCGAACACGCATGCCGACGGCAAATGATAGGCCACGATGTGCGCGACACTGAGGAACAGATCGCCGGTGTCGCCTAGTTCCGGTTTCCCAGCCAAAGATTTCTTGGCCCGGCCCAGAGTTGAGTGGCTTGTGCAAGGGATTGAAGCAATCAGAACATCATGCGCAGGCAATTCACTGGCGTGAATGCGCCGAATATCAGCCTGATACAAAACCGCTCGCGGATGTGCCTGTTGCCAAACGTCGGCGTACTTCGGCTCGACTTCAACGCCCGCGACAAGATCAAAACCATTACTAGCAGCGATTGCTGCCGACAAAGTCCCGCCGCCACAAAAAACTTCAATCGTCTTGAACGGTGGCTTGGCTGTAAGACCGCTCTGAATTTGAAATCCCCGCACCGACGGCACCACGTCGATTTGTTCGAAAGCAGCCGTGACTTTGATTTCCGGAAAACCGTCCAAAGGCGAGAGCAACAACCGATTCGCGATATCAATGATCGGTCGTTCTTGCCGGGCTGAGATACGCTTCGATACGTGATTCTCCGACAACAATGCCGGGCGAAGACGCACTCCGTTCAGCCGGGGTTCGATAGTGAATCCAACTCCCGGTGTGAAACCCAACGAATTGAGTCGTCGCGATTCAATCCAAACGCGCGGGCTGTGGCGATTCTCGCCGAGTTTAAGAAATGAAATGAGTTTCATCAGAGTAAAATTGAAGCGATTGACGAGCGATTCGTCCATGGACGATGAGTCAAGACGTTGGTTGGAGGTTCGTGTTGTGACATAACGGCGAATTATGCCAGTTGGCAAGCCCGGCGTCTGTGGACTATCGGCTACAATCTGAGCGAAGGCTGAAGGCTAAATTCTAAAGGCTAAAGGCCGAGTAAAAGGCGTTGCCTCACGCGGCAGGCTAAAGTTCAGAGGCTTCCGCCGTCGCTCAGCTTCCGCCTTCGTCCTGCATTGCAGGACTTCGGCGCGACGAGATGGCGCGGTGTGACAGCGCCCTGAGCCAGCTTGGCTCATCCCGGACGATGCGCGTTCATGGATTTTATTGAAATGCCCCCAAAATGCATAAATGCACTCGTGGCATTTTGGGTGCTTGGCAGGATGTGCCACCACGCGCGGCTTGCGAAGGGTCAACGGGCCGGGACGGTTTTGACCGATGGTTTCGCAATAACCAAAACGAAAGGATTGTCATGTTTAAACATTTTAGAGCTTTGGGCATCGCCGGATTAACCACCCTCAGTGCCAGTCAACTCGCGCTCGCCGGGCCGGATAGTGTCCTATGGTCGCAGCATAGAGAAAATACTGAAGTCATTGTTTCAGGAATCAAAGTGGCCGCCCGCACCATCGGCCGGCTCAATCAGCATCTCCCCCTGGTGCGATTTACCAGCAACGAAACGGGCGGCACGGCCCTGGTTCCTTTGTGGCCGTATGCGGCGGATGACCGATGCTCGCCCGATTTTGATCCGGCTCCTTTCACCGCCGGGAAAGGCAATGAGGTCTGGGCCAATTTTGAATTCGTGAACATTGATGAAAACGACCGGGACCTGCTGGCGTTTGCCATCAAGGCCGACAAGCCCGGACGCAAAGACCGTTTCCGGGTGGATCACGACATCGGCTGTGGTCATTCGGGGAACGAACCCGCCCTGTGCGCAATGATTTCCCCACCGGCGGAGGGAGATTATGGTTATTACTTCCTGGACCGGGGCATGCTTAAAACCGATGAGCTTCTGCATCGGAATCCCGGCGCGGCGATCAAAATAACCATTTCCAGCCACGCACACGGTCCGGTGGGTTGAGGCAGGGCGAAAATTCGCCCACTACACCTTAACGTGTCACGACGGTTCTGGTGCATAATTCAGACCTATGCACATGAAAAATGTCGGAGTTGCAAAACCGCAAAATTAGTCAAGCGGCCCGTAATGGCGTTTGGTAGTTTGGCGTGCAAATGAGCGGCACACGGCCAAAACATAAGACAACGTGGAATGATTATAAGGAGCGCATTCTGCGGGTGTTGACGCATATCCAGGAGCATCTGGATGAGGCGTTGGATCTGGAGGAGATGGCGCGGGTGGCGTGTTTTTCGAGTTTTCATTTTCATCGCATATTCGCGGCGATGACGGGTGAGACGATTGCGGACCATGTGCGTCGGCTGCGGTTGGAGCGGGCGGCGATGGAACTGAGGTCGGGCGCGAAGCAGGTGATCCAAGTGGCGCTGGACGCGGGTTACGAGGCGCATGCGGCGTTCACGCGGGCGTTCAAGGCGGCATACGGAGTTTCGCCGGCGGAGTTTCGCCGCGCGACGGGGCCCATCGCCATTCGCCCCGCGCCGTCCGGAGTGCATTTTCGGCCGGGAGTTCCTTTGACCACATTCAACACAAATCACATCACCACAAAAGTTATGAAAGTCATTACCAGGAAAATCAAACCGATGCGCGTGGCTTATTTGCGGCATGTCGGGCCATACGAAAATGCCAAGCCAACGGGGTTTGACCTCGTGGCACGCCTATCGGCGGACAAGCAGATTCGCAAGCGTTCGGTGTACATCGGCATCGGGCACGATGATCCATCGGTGACCCCGGCGGCGGAGCTTCGTTACGATGCGTGCATCACGGTGGATGAAGATTATGAGCCGAAGAAGCCGGTAGCATTGCAGACCATCGTCGGTGGCGATTACGCCGTGGCGAAAAACTGCCCGGTCGGGAAAATCAAGGACGCCTTCCAGTATCTGTACGGCAAATGGCTCGCGCGGAGTTCCCGGGAATTGCGGCCTGCGCCGAGCTTTATCGTGTGGGTGGATGCCTACAAGGGGGTCGCGTCCGGGAAATGGCGGGTGGATATTTATATGCCGCTGCAGCCGAAGCGGTCCCTGAACAAGGCGGAGCAAATGAACATCGAAGTGAAGACGCTGGAGCCGCAGCGGATCGCGTATATGCGGCATGTAGGGCCGTACAACGGGGCGTATCGGATATGGCAGGATTTTACGGCGAGGCTGAAGAAGGACGGGCTGCCCCGCAAGGATTCGCTGTTCATCGGCGTGCCCATGGATAATCCGAAGACCACGTCACCAGAAAAATTGCGGTATGACGTCTGCGTGACGGTGGATGACAAGTATGTGCCCACGAGGCCGGTGCGTGTGCGAACGATAGCGGGCGGCGATTATGTGGTGGCGAGGAATTGTCCGATCGGGGCGATCGCCAGGGGCTATGAAAAATTGTTCCGCTCATGGCTGCCTAAGAGCGGCCGCAAAGCCCGGAAGGCCTCGTCGTTTTTGGTGGCAGTGAATGGTCCGGAGGGGATGCCGCCAGCGTTTGGGTTCACGGATATTTATGTGCCATTGGAGGCGTCGAAGTAAGAATCGGTTGGCCGCGCAAAAGGCTTTCAGCCTCACGCGGTGGGGAACATCCAACATCGAACGCTGAACATCGTCGAAGGAAAGTGAAGACGACGGGGGCGTTTCAAGTTTTCAGTTGGTGAAACGGCGGTTAAATCCGTGTTCATTCGTGTCCATCCGTGGTTGAACATTGGGGCGTCGCCGAGCTTCCGCCGTCGCTGTGCTTTGGCGCGACACGCCGCCCTCCGATGCGGATGCCGCATTCAATTTACACTCGACAAACATGGCGGGCAGGGCGTTATTGGAATGGCTGCAATGAAATGGCGCCATCAGAATGTCGGCAAAGCCGCGTTCACCTTGATTGAGTTGCTGGTGGTGATTGCCATCATCGCCATTCTGGCGGCGCTGTTGCTGCCGGTGCTTAACGGGGCCAAGGCCAGAGCCCTAGCCATTTCCTGTCTAAGCAATTCCAGGCAACTGGGCATGGCGTGGCGCCTCTACACCGATGAGCATGATGGACGCCTGGTCAATAACTGGGTTTTTAACGGCTGGCCGACTTATGGAGGGCCGGAAACCGGCCGGCCCATTGAGAATCCGAATTGGGTTTATGGGATGATGGATTGGTCGGCTTCTCCGGATAACACCAACTTGCAGCTCATTGCCAATGGATTGCTCTTTCCCTACACGCATGAGTACAAAATCTACAAATGCCCGGCCGACCGGTTTCTGTCACCGATCCAGGTCGCCAGCGGGTTTCCTGAGCGGGTTCGCAGTATCTCCATGAACTGTTTCCTG
>Ga0265323_10000149_pt1 | contig 40759 bp, 55 predicted proteins | sample 41225metaG_FD_193580 | JGI IMG/M metagenome (GOLD analysis project Ga0265323, IMG submission 193580) | Rhizosphere microbial communities from Carex aquatilis grown in University of Washington, Seatle, WA, United States - 4-12-25 metaG | ecosystem: Host-associated > Plants > Roots > Rhizosphere...
GGGGTGCTTGAGGGAAGATTAGGAAGCTGGCCATGTCCTCATTGTGGTGGGAGCGAGGCGGTCATCCCAGAAGTCATCGAACGTTACCGCGACTTAATTAAAAGTTTAGAGTAAGGAGTATGAAAAAGAAAGAAAATAAAACGCTCTATCTTCAATGCCCAGGTTGTAAGCATGTTAAATCAGTGAAAGATAGCGTTCTTAGTTATACTTGCCCTAAATGCAAAAGTAAGATTAAAAAAATTATCGATATTAAATGGATAGTCGCAAATTGTTACTAATATGCCCCCCAGCCCCCAAATCGCCACTCCTCTCACCCCCGCCCAAGCCAAGCGATATTTGCGCGTGGGAATGGTGGTGGCATGGAACTTTGGTGTTGGCTGGTCAATCGAAACGATTGAAGATAAGAGCGACCTTAACAGATATATTAAAATTGTCAGTGTGCGAAGCGACCGCGTAATAATTCTTGAGGAATAAAGGTATGAACACAAACGCTTCGTGCTATGGCGAAATGTTTGGACATAATTTTGAGTATACCGGCGCAGATTGTTTGCAGTGCGGCGTGAATCAAAACGACCTTGGTGGAAAAAGATTCAAGCCCGTCATCGAGACCATCAAGAAAACTGTTTTGAACGCGGGGATGCCGGACGTTCCGGTCAAAGGCATTCACTCGCAGCTGCACTGGCTCGTCGCGGAGCTCCGAAAAGATTTTGGAGAGACAGCAAAAGCCGGCCCTGGCTCGTTCGGATATTACCTTGGTCTCCTGAAGCGCATTGGATTTCCGACCGCGTTCCGGCTGTGGACCGAAGTGCGCCAGGACGCCGGCCCAGGGAGTGGGCGGCTCTTTTGGTGGAAGTATAAAGAGCTCCTGAAGAAGCCTGTGGATAACCAGCCCTTAACAAACCATCCACAATAAACTACTATAAACATATATGAATGCACTCCCCAGCGGAGAAAAACCTAGTTCCATCCTCGAGGATGATGAAATGATGTTCTACGATTACGGCGACGTGGCGCGCATCATGCGCGTGGACCGCGCGACCGTGCGCGCGTGGGCGTATCGCGGCGTGATTAAAAAGACTGTGAAGAACGGGCGCAAAACGCTCGTGCCGGCGAGCGAGCTCAAACGCTTCATTCTGTCGCGCACGAAGGTCCAGGAGAAGAAAACTTTTCCCATTCGCCCGTGGCCCATCGTCCCTCACGTTTCTCCGCTGCCCGCGCCCGCGGTCGCACCCGGGGAAGCGGTAGCTCCTTCAATTCAAAATTAATTATTCTTTCACACGAACGATATGAAGTTCAATGAACTCAATCAGGTGGCTGACGAATATAACCTCGGTGGCAATGGTGGCGACTGGATGAAGCTCCAAAAGGGCGACAATCGCATCCGCGTTGTCTCCGAATACGAAGCGCTCGCCAAGCACTTTTCCGCCGACCGGAAGACGCCGCCGACCATTTGCGTCGGTGCGAAGAACGGATGCTCTATCTGTGCGCAGATGCACGAGTACACGGAAGCGCACAAGGAAGACGAGAAGAAAACTTCCAACCCGTTCAAGCCCACGGTCAAGTTCCTCATGTGGGTAATTGACCGCCTCGACGGAAAGTTCAAAATCATCGAAGCCGGCTGGACCGTGGTCGCTGCCATTCGCGACCTGGGCGAGGACGCGGAGTACAAGTTCGACCCCGAGACCAACCTTCCCCCTTACGACCTCAACGTGAAGAAGACTGTTTTGAACCCGACCCCGTCTGGCACCGAGTACAGCGTCATTGCCAACCGGCAGAACACGCCGCTCACCCCGGAAGAGCTGGCCGCGATTCCGGCGCTCAAGCCGATTAAGGAAATTGTGGACACCATCAAGGCCAAGGCCCTGGTGAGCCCGGCGGCCGCTGCGGACGCTGCTAAAGCCCCCTTCTAATATGGCACAGGAGGCAATCTGCAAAGAGTGTCAGACACCGTTCACCATTAGCGACAAGGACATCGCGTTCTACGCGACAATGAAGAACGAGAAGACCGGCAAACCGTTCTCGCTCCCTAAGCGGTGCCTCACGTGCCGCAAGAAGAAGCGGATGGGCGGCGATAAGTCACCTTTCACTCCCCCGCACTCGCACAACGACTTCGGGGAATAACCTATGAGCTCAAACGTTCTCAAGGCAGAAAAAAAATCAAAGGTCACAGCCAGGCGCGGGAGTGTCTCGCGCCTTCGGGCCCAGCGGCAGCGCAAGCTACTTTATGCCGGGGGCAGGAAGAGGCGCTATCCCGCCCGCCTGCGTTCTACTCTTAACCAACAACCTTCATGGCAAACAAAACAGTCGGGGTTCCTGAGCAGTTTAGGGAGGCGTTTGGCGCGCTGGTTTCGTTAGACCAGAAGCAGCACGACCTCAAGAGCGAACTCGTCATCACCGCCAAGAAGCTGGACGCGGAGACGTCGGCGCTGTGGTCCATGGTCGAAAAGCATTTCGATTGCCGCGGTCAAGCAATGAGCTATGACCGTAAGACGAAGACCATCACCATTCACGACATGAGCGAAAATCAGGACGCCGCGCTTCTGGACAAAATCCGCGCGGGGCACGCGAACAGCGTGGTATCAAAGAAACCGATGAGGGTTGACATTGGAGCACCGCTCCCCGGGTTTGTTGGTTTCAAAAAGCCCAACATCTTCAAACGCGCTGACCAGTGGTTGGCTAAAAAACTTGGATGGTAATATGAGCGACTTTGAATTCTATCGCCTCATCATCTTCGGAATCGTCATGTTCTTTTGTGGCATGTGGTTACAAAAGGAAAACGACTACAGTAATTCCCCATCTGCCATTATTGGCGACCCCGACTTTGTAGACGGACGCAAGGGCGACGGGGAAACGACTGCCCGATAAATGAAGCTGATTCTCCCGGGCCAACCGATTCCCGCAAAGCGCGTGACGCGTCACACGTTATGGATGGCGCGCGATTACTGCGACTTTAAGGAACGTCTGGCCTGGGATTTCAAGCGTAAGGTTAAGGCCCTGGGAGCTTGGCCGGCAGCACCGATTACCAAAGACATCACCATAAAGCGTCTTGCGTTCTACCGTGAGACCAACCGACGCGCTGACATCGACAACCTGCTTAAAGGCGTGATGGAGGCCCTGGCCCTGTGCGAATACATAAAGAATGACAAACAGGTGGTGCGCATCACAGACATGACGGTTGAGCACGGCTCAATCGACCCGCGCATCGAAATCGAACTATGATAGCCCAGCTTCTTCGCGGACATCTTAAAGGGGTTGAGGTCGAGGTGCATTCAATGTGCAATGACTGGGTCATGCTGCGTGACTATAAGCAGCCGGTGAGTCCGGACCAAATTGCTTTCCTCACCGCTGACATGAGCCGGATGCTTCAGCACAAAGAAGACTACGGGTTTCTCTTTACCGCGTTTGAATTAATTAAACGTCCAACGGTCTCAAGATTTATGTGGTCGTTTCGCAAACGCCGTGAGGAAATATGAGCCTCGACACAGATATTTATACCGACGATAGAAATAAAGAGGTTTCAGAATGTTGTGGCGCGGAGTACGAAGAAACGTGTAGGACTAATCCATTTGACCACCATGACTGCATACCAACCTGCACTTGCAAAAAGTGTGGCCAAGAATGCGACATAATATGAGTGAAGACGGCGTCGAAATTAAATTTAGTTTGAAGGAGCTTGAATTAATGGCGATGCTTGCCGGTGCGGCTTTGATGGACAAGGACGTGTTAAAGAGTTTTAAATTTTCTCTTGAAGAGCGTTTGGCGTTCAATAACAAAATAATGTATCTTAAAATTCAAGCGGCCAAATAACTATGGACCTGATTTTCCCTCCCCACCACTTCCCGTCTGAGCGCGTCCGGAGCTGGTGGCAAATCAAGCGCGCAGCAAAAGAAATGGAACGCATGATTGATGCTGGTGGCTTTGGTGGCAAGCACCCGCAAGCCGCGGCGCTTTCTCACGCCCAGGTCAGTCTTAAACCGCTCTCTTTCTTTGTCATCAACAAACTGCTCACCAAATACTTCCACGGGCAGCGCATCATCATTAATGCGCGCATCGCCTCGGCCACCGGACCGGTCGAGTTCCGTGAGGGGTGCATGTCCTACCCGATGAACGGCTCGACGAAGACGGACCGCTTTAACGAGGTGTACGTGGTGTACCAACTGCCAACCTGGTACGGCGGCCTTAAGACGGTCCAGCAGAAGCTCGTGGGTGCGCCGGCGTTCGTGGTGCAGCACGAGACTGACCACGCCAAAGGGCTCCACATTTACGACAAATTTAATTCACCTGTAAAATAACTATGTTCTTCGATGATGACGACGAAGATGGTGGTGTAGGAAATCCTCACGCCACTGATGCCGGCGAGGATGGCGAGGTCACTGGCGAAGATGAATAAAAAAATATCCCCCACACGGGGGATATTTTGTTTTCTAACCAAGGGGCTGCGGCGGCACCGCGGCGACCGGCACGCCCGCTTTTTGCAGGAACGCCACGATGAGCTGAAGCACGACACCAATACCCACAAGGATAAGAGCGACGTTCAGGTTGGTCGTGAGCTGCGTGAGCCCCGCGCCAATGAGCGCAGAGCTGGTGGCAGAGACGGACCAGGTTTTATTGTCCATAGAGTTCATTTAATTTTGTGATTGTCTTCGGGCCCGCTTTCCGACCTTTAAGCTCGTTGAGCTCAGAGAGAGGGGCTACATTGTGCTTCACCTGCCACTTCAGAAGGGCATCCGCGGTGATGGCACCAAAGTAAGCAGTAAAGGCAATGTTGGTAGGGAAGAAGCCTTCGTAGGCCAGGATGCGCTGGAGGGCACCCACATCGTCCGCATCGGTCATTCCAAAGTCGAGCTCGTGGTCGAAGTGGCGGACGGGCTTGGTGACAACCACCACCGGTGGGACCGGGGCGGTCTGGTCAGCGAACGAGAAATTCATCGGGTAGGCGGCAAAGAAGTTGCGCGCCTTGAAGAAGTCTTCAGTGATGACGCGCTGGCCACCCATGCCGAACTGCGGCCCCCAGGAGTCCTCGATAATGATGGCCTTTTTGCCCTGGTAGAGCGTGAAGTCAACGCCGGAAATCGAGTGGCGGATGGTCGAAGGAGCCCACTGGTCGATGACTTGGCCGCTCAAGGCAGGCACGTTGGTCCATTCGCCATAAGAGAAGTAGAACCACAGCATGACCGCTTTGCCGGTCTGCTGAATGACCGAGGCGACGGTTTCGATGTCGCCAACGGGCAGGAACAGATAGTTGCCAATCTTGAAGATTTCCCCGACATCCTTTTTGTACTGCGGAATTTCCACCGCGTCCATCTGCGCATCCGTCATGTCCTGCGAAGGAGCGAGCGATTCGAGCGTCACGCCATCGCGCTTCACAATATCGAACACGTCGGACCCGCCCATGCCGGAGGTCGGCTTATTCACACGCCGCTGATAGATATGGGTCGCGGAGAAGTGCACGTAGATGTTGTTTTTAAGCCAGTACCACACACCCATGAGCTTCGCCATCGTCTGCGCGACGCAAGAGCCGGAGCCATCCTGGTTAAAGATGGGGAACTTACGCCATGACGCGGGCGGCTTTTCAACCCACACGACGGGCGCGGCGGCCGCGACGACCTCTTTGAAGAGGATGTCTTTGGCCCTTTCGTCTTCGCTTCTGGTGTCTGGCAAACAGCCGGACACAAAATTAATTTCTTCTGGCATAGAACGGTTATTTAGTAGGATTAGTAATGTGATAAACAAGCAAGGAGATTGCGCCGGTAATGCCACCGACAAGGACGGTACTAGTGCCAAGCGTGACCCAATAGAACTTGCGAAGGCGACTCAACTCCTTAATCACGCCCTTCTTGAATTCAACCATCTCGGTTTTGAATTCAAGATACTCTTTCCGCTCCAGCGCGTCCTTCTTTAAATTGTCGAAGTCACTTTTTTTGAATTCGTCAAACTCTTTCTGCTCAACCTTTTCGAGTTCGATTTTTGCAATGCGGCTTATCGTCCCGTCCTGCAACTCTTTAATGCTCGCCCGCAAACCATCAATACTGAAGATTACATTCTTCATCCATTCCTTAGTAGCGGCCATGAATTCAAAGAACTGTAGGTCGCGGTCGTTGATAGTTCCTTTGCGTTCGTCCTCCATACTATTTTATTTAGACTTTTTCTTCTTTCGTTTCTTCGGGTCGAGGCAAGCTTAATTGCTTGACGAGCTCAACGCCCACGGAAAATGCAATGAGGATAAAGACCAGGACGTACCAAACAGCAGACACCCGTCGCCCAAAAAGCTCACCAATGCCGGCGACCGCGACAGAAATTGCCATGGTCGTCTGCACCCAGGACGTGTTCGCAGCGATATTTTTAGCAAGCGGAGCGATAAAGAAGCGCGACGCCTGTTTTATAAAGCCCGGGTGATGCTGGTCGCGCGGGTCAACGCCTTCGCGCCTCTTATACTCTTCAGGCTTGGTGATGGACATAGGTTTAAAACACTTCGCGCAGCCCGAGAGCCACGACGTACTCAAGTTTTTTATCGTTGTTAATGATAGGAACAGACGAGCGGAAATCGCTGATAACCACCTTGTACCCATTGTGCGCGACCGCCTTATCCGCGTGGGTAGCCGCGGACGTTCCCTTGAGGCCGCGGAGGCACCCTTTGAACGAGGTCTGCGTCTTTGAAGTGTACTCGAGAATCTCATCGTCAATGCGCAGCCGGCCGCGCTCAGGAGCGAGAGAAGTATCAAGCGCCGGGATGTCCGTGACCGACGCGTCAATCCCGCCGACGAGCGTTGTAGAGAAGAAGTCCACGTCCTGAAAATCAAGCTCCTCTTGCTTACGCCATGAATACCGGAGCGAGCCCATGAGCTCACGCCCGCGGCGGACCTCGAGACTCTTATCGAGCAGCTCAATTTTGTCCCCGCAGTCGATGTGAATGGACCACTCGCTTTCCACGTCCGGAGTGGGGAGGTACGTCATTACCACATCTTTAACGGACGGGGTATTCGTCCCGCCGCTCACAAGCTTGACGCGCAGCCAGATTTTCTTGAACTTGGTGTTGACCGGGAAATAAAGAACCTTCTGCGTGACCGCGCCGCCATCGGCCGCGTAGGAAGCGTCACCAAGCGCGGTCCAACCGGTTGTGGTCGAGACGAATTCGCCCGTGTTGTACTCGACAACGATGCCCTGACCGGTCACGAGCTTATTGAAGATGAGCGTGAGACCAAAGGCCATTTTATCGACGCCGGAAATCTTGTCGTGATTGCTGAAGATGAGATAATTTTTGTCCGTGTCGCCCTTGAACAGCGAGCCATTCGGGTCAAGGACCCACAGCTTTTTTGCGTCTACAGTATCGCTAAAATAGTGTTTTCCAAGACTGTCCGCGAAAAGCATTTTACAGTTCTCGGCCGAGCTATCGCCGTCGGGCTTGTAGGTGTTGAAGAAGGCCGCGCCGTCAAACATCAGGTTCCCCCACCACGCTTTATTGTCGGTCACGATTGCGCCCGAATCGAGGTACGCAGACGCCTCAGCGACGCTGAGAATGCTTTTCTTGTACGGGTCCTTGAGGAAGATGCGGGTGAGCGCGCCGGCAGAGAGCATCCAAATTTCGTTCGAGGGAATCGTGATAATGAGTTTTCCGCCAACAAGACTCAGAAGCTTCCCGGAAACGCCGGCGTTCGAAACGTTGGTATTTTGGAAGGTTTGGAGTTTGGTCGCGGTCGCGCCAACAACGTTGAACTGCCAGAGCTCGCAGTACCCGGTGTAGTTCAAAATGTAGTACAGGTTTCCAAGATATTCGACGCAGTCAACCGGGATGCCGGAGGTGTTCGCAAGCTCCATGACCTTCGTCCAGTCGGCATTTGCCGTGGGGTTCGCTTTGGTCGCCTTAACCAGCGCCCAGGTCTTATTTGCCTGGTCGTCAACGAAGACAAAGAGCGTTCCAGCGGCGTCAGCAAAGCAGCGTGCGGCCATTGGCGTGAGCGATAAGGTCGAGCCAAGAAACGCGGTTTGGTCCGTCCATGTGGTGTCAGTGCGCGTTAAAAAAACATTCGTCGAACTGATGCCGACGGTTCCACAAAGGAGGATTCCCGCGCGCGCGGAAACACGAGAAATCGCGTTTTGCCCCGTGCCGAATTGTACCGAAGAAATATCCGCCCAGCCCGTACCGATTGTATAACGGTAGAGAATGGGCTTATGGCTTGTCGGGTGGTCGTCCGTTCCAACGTACCTCTTCAAAATTCCGCCCACCTCGAACTCGCCAGCGCAAGAGATTGGCGAAGACGCCGTTCCAAAATCAACGTCGTTTGCGCCTTTATGCGCGAGCTTCATCGCGCCGTTCTCGGACCAGACATCAATGTTGGTGCTCAGATAAAAACGCGCATCATCTTCAAAGGACATCGAATCCTTGATACCATTCTTCCAATCGGTCTGCGCCCAAAACCACCACTTTGCGAAATCATCGTAAGTGCGGTCGCCCTGGGCCAAACGATTGTTGAACATCTGCGCCTGAAAGGAAAGGTAGGACGGAGCCTCGGGCGCGTTTTGAATGATGTAGCCAACATCGTTTAACGCAATATGGTATTTATTGCGAATGTCAATCATGTGTTTAGAAATCGCGCTGCACCTTTCGCGGTTTAATGCCGAGCAGCGCCTTGCCTTCAATCTGAAGCGCCCAAATCTCCCGGCGGACGGCCATCATCCTCACGTTACGCTCTTTCGCTTCAGCGCGCAGCGTGACAATAACCGCGTCACGTTCTTTGATTAGGGCCTGAATTTCGTCGAGTGTGCGTTGAGCCATAGGTTACGGATTGCCACCGCGCGGGTTACGGGAGTCGAGCCGGCGCATGGGCTTGGTCGGTTTTTTACGACCTTTTTCTTTAAGGAATAATTTGTAGTAGTGTTGCGACATCGCCTGGATGTTCTGAAGCGGCGTGACCGTGCGCTCGGAGGCGACCTTGGTCGAAGTCTCGACGCGGTCCGCGAGGCGGTGGTCGTAATAGCGCCAGAGACAGCCGAGCTGAAGGACCATCAGGAACTTGTCGAGCACGTCGAGGTCATCCGCGACCGCCGCGCCGCGCGTGAATCCTTTGAGGTAGTGCAGCTTCATCGGATAGTCGTTCGTGCTAAACGGCGCGCCAAGGAAAAGTTTGTTCTCGTCTTTCGAATACCGCCAGTTGGCGAGGTCGTTAATCATCGACCACATGAGGTCGCTGTTATTTGAGGAGCGATACCACCAACCGATAACGTCAATGCAGCCGGTCGGACCGTTATAAGACGGCTGGCCATCGACAGAGTTTCCAAAGCTTTCGGTCGTGACCTCGCGGAAAAACTCGCCTTCCATTTCGTCGATGATGGAGTTAATGATTCCAAACCAGGTCGCGTCCGTCAGGTTGGCGTATTTATAGTCGATGGTGACAGCCTTCGTGTTTTCCGGCGCGGAAGCAAAGGTGATGAGACCGAGCTCGCGGTCGAGCGTGTAGTCCGCGGCCAAGCCCTCAGTCTTCTGCACACCGTCCACTTTTACGACATAAGTACCCTCCACGATTGGCGCGTCGGTCACAGTAAAAAGCGTGGTGGACGCGTCACCCGTGAAGTCGTTGTGCATTGGCTTGGCGTGGTCTTTCGACTCGGCCCGAAGCTTGAGAATCCAATCGGAGTATTTCATACACTTTAATTCATTATACGCTCTTTAGCCGTTTTTCACCAGACGCTTCCCGCCCTGAATATGGCCGTAATTGCGCCTGCCTTCCTGGATTTTAGAGGTATTTTTGGTGCCGAATTTACCACGGGTGGCACGCGTGCCTTCAGTTATCCCCAGCCTGGCCCCCCAGATGCGCGCCTTCGCGCCCACGGTCCTCGTGAGAGTGTTCTTCACCCGCGCCTTCGCGGTTGCAGTTTTGGTCGTTCCCAGTTGCCGGATGCGCGCCTTGGTCTGTTCGGTTTTTGTTTGGGTAGATTTGACGTATGCTTTCGCGGTCACGGTTTTGGTTTGGTCCGGTTGCTTCACGCGAGCGTGAGCGTTAATCGCGCGAGTATTATTGAGCACCCTCACGCGCGCCTTCGCGGTTGCAGTTTTTTCAAGATGGCCAATGACATGCGCCTGGGCCGTGATAGTTGATTCGCCTGAACGCTTCACGCGAGCCTTCGCGTCGAGCGTTTGTTCGCCAAGTGTTTTGATACGCGCCTTCGTTTGGATATTTTTTCCAACAAGATAAACAACATTTGCTTTTGCGCTAATTGATTTCGTAATGTCGTACTTTTGAATATCCGCGCGAGCATTAATCTGTTTGGTCGGCGTGGCCGTGATGTTCGCCTTCGCGGTCACGGTCTTCGCTTGGTTCACTTTAATGCGAGCTTTTGCGCGCGTGTGGCCTGAGCCATCGCGGTCGAGAAGAGGGCCGACGGTCCAAAAAGTCGCGGGGGAGAGGAGGTTGCTTCGCATGGTGTCCAAATATGTGGTCGTAACTGCGTACCAACAAACACGCACCTCATCAATAATTCCGTCCAATGTACCGTTTGAATGATGCGTGTTTCCAATACGCAAAGAGGTCGCCAAATTAACCGGAACGATATTACAGACCACGCTTTTAATAACGCCGTTCGCGTACTGAATCAGATTCGTTCCGTCGTAGATACCAGCCGCTAAAGCGTTTGTGTTAAAAGGCCAGTTCGCATTTGAAGATACTGTTTGTTCTGTGTCGCCACTTGAACTTTGGCCAACAAGAAAAACTAATTTTCCGCTAACGCTTAACGTAAGACGCGCCCCTTTGTCATTAGTTCCAGTATTATGTGTGTGCTTGCTTACAAGACCATTATCGTTAAGGTTGGCAAGGGTTCGTTGATTAACCAAAACAATAAACGAAAACGGTTGAGAGTTATCGATATTGTCTGACGTGCTAACACCACCATTTGATGAAACCCCGTTAAAACTTTGACCTTTTCCAATTAGTGCGTCGACTTCAACCGGCGCATCCGCACCACCAAACTTTGTACCGTTATAATTTCCTTTACTATCTAAAATTGTTGAACTCGTTAAATCGTTCATGTGATACACAGCTGTCCCCGTAGGCCACACCGCCCGACTCCCATACGTCGAATTAGCCGCGGGTTCGGTAGCCGAGGGGTTGCCGCACCAAATATAAATTGCAGAGTGAGCCGTGAGACCACCAATATAAATAATTCCTTTGTGTCCAGCAAAATCAAAACCACTAACCTCGCGGGGGAGCTGCGTTACATCGTCTTCTGCGTAAACGCGAATGTCGCCACCATCAGAATTGACGTGGTCCCAAAACTCTGCCGGAACGTCAGGGTGGGTTAAGTCAAAAGAGAGGTCGTCGTTAATCGCGTCAGGCGTGATAAGAAACTCCTTGCACCATCCTGTGTTCCCCACGACCTTCACGCGCGCCTTTGCGGTTACGGTCTTGTTGTTCCCCAACTGCTTTACACGCGCCTTCGCGCCAACTGTTTTATTATTTCCAAGCACCTTGACACGTGCCTTCGCGGTCACAGTTTTGGTCGTGCCAGACTGTTTAACGCGCGCTTTCGCGGTGATGGTCTTGGTGGTTCCCAGCTGCTTCACGCGGGCGCGCGCAGTCACGGCCTTGTCATTACCCAAGACCTTCACGCGTGCTTTCGCTTGAACGGTTTTATTATTGCCCGAGACTTTGATGCGGGACTTGGCCGTCGCGGTCTTATCGTTGCTGAGCTGCTTGACGCGCGCTTTCGCGGTGACGGTTTTGGTATTGTCCAAAACTTTCACGCGAGCCTTCGCGGTAGAGGTGACGGTGTTGGTAGTGACACTCGAATACGTCACGACGAGCTTGGGGTCTTGGGTGGTGCCATAGTGCCCTGAATAACTGCAAGAGAAATAATCACTACCACTTATCACATCAACCGGTGCCGTTCCCGTCACGTCAAAGTTCTGGTTTCTTGCCCCAAACTTTGAAATCCCTGTTAAACTAACATTGCCTATCCCTGTCGAATTAAAGGCAAAAGCATTGTACCCAGCCGTACTCCATGACGCATACACCATTGGGCTGCCTGTTTGTGACGTTGACCCTGCGTTTTGAAAATCGCTGTTCGCGTTTGCTGACGTTGACCCCCCGGCGATATATATATCTATATTCGGGGTATTGCTGGCGTCTTTCGTTTTGGCGGTTCCATAAAGAGACAAAGCAGCCGTGCTAATAGTTGCGGCTGATGTCAAAGACGAAGTATCAAAACAAAACTTTGAACGGATGACGGTGACATACCGTCCGTCACTGGCAGTGCTCCACCCTGAACAGTAGCTGTCATAACCGTCACTACCGTTATATAACCCACCACCATTCGCCCCTACCACCAGCGACCACGTGTAACTATTTCCCCCAAAAGCATAACCGTCCACAGGATTTGAACTTGTTATTGTCGCTGGATATTGCGTCAACGTTGAAAACCCGAACGACCACGCTGGCACGAACCTATCCGCGACGAGCCAATCCCAAGCATGGAACGCCCACCACATCGGGGCAAAAGCGAAGTATATGCGCTTCGAGAATTTGTCATGGGTGCGGAAGTCAGTGGTGCGCTGTTGGGCCATGTGCCAGCCGGGACAATTCGACTTCTTGTGCGCCTTATTCCATGACCGCAATTCGTAGCCATGGAAATGCTTACGGTATTGTTCACAGGTTTCGAGAACCTTCTTGTCACCCCACGAGAAACGGTTGGGGCCGAGTTGGGTTATCTTCGTTTTGCGCGGGCAGTCAAATTCGTGAATACGTAAGACGTAGCGGAACCAAAGTTTTATGGCTGGCGCATTACAAAGCCAAAGCAAAACGCGCTGGTGCTTGGAGAACCATTCTTCGGCGAACGCTTGAAAGTGACCAATGTTTTTATTGGCCTCTGCCATATTTAGCTAGAAGTTTTAGGGTCGTGCCAAAGGTGGACGAGACCATTCGGCTCGATGCAGAGAATACGCTTTTCGCCGGTCGGAAACGAACACCCAATCAGGTAGCGATTGTAGTACGTGACCTCGTCGGTGCGTCCGTCCGCCTGATTAACCGCGGTGTCCGTGCGGCGAATAATTTTCATCACGAGACTGCGTTCGCCGGTCGGAACAACCGAATTGATTACGTCTCCGCGAACCGATTGCGGGACGTAGCCATTCAAGAACTCAAATTCACCGGTCTCGAAATTTAACGAGATGATAACGCGCTTTTCCGTGTTGTCCGTGTCGTAATCGAAATTGGAAACCCAGCGGAAAAACTTGAGGTTGGCCTGGTCGATGTGCGAGAAGTTTTTGTCTTCTTTATCACCAAACTGGCGGACCACCGAGCCGTCCTTCATTTCCGCTTCCCAGGTGAACTCCTGGTTATTGCATTGCTGAAACTTTTTTAAATTCAGGCCGGGGATAAAAGTCCAGTTCCCGTCTTTGAGTGATTTCACGCCCATGTCGGTCAGGTACATGCGGCTCTGCGCGAGGTCACGCTTAGCCGTGTCACGAATGCGAAGGGCTGAGGTGATGTCTTTTCCAAAATCACGATTCACGTCTTGCGTGCCGATGATAGAATCAATGTTCATAAATTATTTTGCAATGTCGTTAATAATAGATTCACCGGCGCGCTCTAAGAGATTCTGAGTCTCTACAGAAAGTTCGATGTCCGCGTCCTCTTTGTCGGACACGGCTTTCGTTTTTCCTTCCTCGTAAAGAATCGGAATCTCCACCTCAAACTTAATGCTTCCGATTTTATTTGCCTGAGTGGGCGCGACGTATTCAAGTGAGTTGATGTTCATAATTCATTTAAGCCCCGAAGGGTGCTGATGGCATTCAGCTTAGGCCGTGAGTGGTTGGAGGTACCCAACCTTAAACCTATTGTTCGTCGTACTGTAAGGTAAAAGTCGCAAGCGACGTATCACCAGGTGCAGCCGAGGTCGTGGTTTGGAGTTGGAGAACGATGTAGTCCGAGTAACCAGTGGCCGAGAGCGAGCCGGCGAGAGTTCCCGCAATGGAAACGTTCGCGGTCGCAGGGTCAGCGGTCGGACAGGCACCATCGCCAGAAGCGGTCGCCGCGGGCGTGACGTAGGACTTGTTGTTACCACCGAAGGTAACGGACAGGCCGGTCGCGGGCGAAAAGTTCGTGGACATCCAGAACTGAAGGTTGTCAATTTTGTTGAAGGTTCCGGTGAACTTCGCACGCAAATAGACAATCATCGAGTTCGCACCAGCAACAATCGGGTTGGAGGTGTAGTCCGCGGCGGTTGCGGTGTCGTTGGCCTTGAAGTTAAACAAGTTGCCAGACGCACCGAGGTCCGTAATCGTTTGCCCCGCACCATTCGACTGAGTCCAGCTAAAGGAGGCAGCCATAATGTTTTTTAGGGTTTATTTGAATAGGACGCGTAGCCGACCTTTGGCTCGAGCAGCGCGCCAGACAGCGCATCGCGGTAGGCTTTTTCCCACCGCCACGCGTGTTTTTTGATTGAAAGCCCAAGAGCCATCTTACGGGCCTTCGCCCCAATTATAGCACGCTTATGCTCATTATTCACCAAGCTCTCGATAGCCCCCACCCACGCCTCATAAGAGTTATCCACAAGCACGGCATTGGTGTCCTGGTAAGGGAGAACGTTCGACGAGACCGCCGGCACGCCAAGAAGACCGTATTCCATCCACTTAATATTCGATTTGGCGCGCGAGAATTCGCTATCCTCGACCACGATGAGCCCAACATCGAGGTCCATCTCCGCGAGCGCGCGCGGGAAAGACATCACCGGAACCGGCTTCCGGTATTCAAAATCGAAGTTCAGGAACTTGCGCTTAGCGCCAAGATTCCCATAGATGTCGATGTTCGGATGCTGGCCGGCCATCGCCACAAACTGAATTTTCTTCCCGTACTTTTTGGCAATCTCGTTTAGCGGGTCAACAATATAATTAAAATTGTTCAGGAAGTGGTTATTGCCGCCCTGCCAACCAATCCGAATCGTGTCGTCCTTCATTATCTTCTTGCGCCAAAAGTCACGCAGCTTTTTATACACATAGAGGAAACGCCAGGCTGCGGGGTCAAAACAATTCGGGAGTACGAATATGGGCTTCTCCGTTTTCTTTGAATAAAACTCCTTTAAGCTATCGGTGGAAACCGTAAGCAGGTCCACGTGAGGGAGTAACCAATCAATCATTTTAAGCTGCCGGTCCATCTCATCAGCGCCCTTCTTCCCGCCGCCGCCAAGGTTCTGTCCAACCCGGTGCAGCAAGTCGTCCGTCTCATACACAATCGTCTTCCCCATATTCTTTGCCGCTTCCGCGACCATTCCCATGATTGAGACCTGGTCGTAGTGGCGAGCGAACACAACGACATCAGCCCACTCGACAAGGTCGAGCTTGAGGCTAACGCTCCGCACCTTTTTGCTAATGGGATTGTAATCAAAAGTTGTCTGCACCTCGTTCGAATATCGCACTTTGAATTTACGGAGGTATTTGAACGGAAGAATGCACCGATATAACGTGCACGCGTTCTTGCGGTCGCTATCGTGATTCAAATAAATTAAGACCTTAATTTTTTTCTTGAACATATTACCAATTAAGATATTTTCTTAAACGTTGATACCGGCTGTCATCTCCGTGAGTGACTGAGATTCCCTCTTTGAATCCCGCGGCCTTAACCGCGTCAATCACGCGCCTGTCAAACGAGCCATACGGATAACCGATACTATTTCGTGGGAATCCTGACGGCGGCGTTACTTCGTGTAAAAGCTGCTCGTCAGAACACTTAGTCAGGTCGGGGTGCGACCAGGTGTGCCAGCCGAGTTTGAATCCGTAATCACGAACCATCTCCTCGATTTGCTCCCACGTGCAGAATTTTTCAAGCGGCATCCCCGTATCGAACGAGTTATCCTTTCCAACGTAAGCACCCATGACGAACAGCGTGACATCTTTCCCGCGCAGCTGTTCACGATGCTCGTAAACGTTCAGGTACACACCATCGAAAGTGAGCGACTCATTATCGGCCAGAATTTCCTCGATGGTGTTGTAGTTGCTATTAACGCGCGGCCCGATATTATGCAGGAGCCTCATGGGAAAGGGGTGTAAAAAGGATAACCCTCGACCTGACACTTGTGCATCAACGCAATTTTCGCAGGGTCTTTCACCTGCTCTTGCTTGAACGCGTGGTAATCTTTCGAATCACCTTTGCCGTCGAACATCTTAACGCCCTCAGTCCCGAGGTGCTCCGCAACCATGCCGGGGATAGCGTAGCAATTCAATCCTTTGGCGACACAGCGCCGCGCCCATTCCACGTCCTCCCAGCCATAGAGGCCGAAGTCCTCACGCAGGTACCCGGCCCGAGACAGAACCGAGCGCCGCATCATCCGCCGACCCATCGGAATCGCTTTCTGCCAGTTTCCGGCCGAACACATATTCATTTCGCCAATAAGACGTTCGGTACACGCCGCAAACGGAACCGAGAACATCGCCACGACATCGGTCGTCGGAATCGCCTCAGTGTACTCAACCATTTTCTCCAACCATTTGTCCGGCATGAGCATGTCGCAGCCGGTTAAAACAATCCAATCGCCCGTCGCCAAAGCGAACGCGCGATTATAGCCTTTGGCAACGCCCAAATTTCTATCGTGTAAAACCGAGACCGCGGGACCAAATTTTTTCATCACCTCACGAACGCCGTCAGTGGAACCGTTGTCCACCCAAACAAGTTCGCCAATGGGGTAGCCCGCATTTTTTAAATTATGTACCATCGCGCGCTCCACCGTTTCTGCGCGATTAAAGGTTAGGATGACGAGGGATATTTTCATAGTCAGTCAGGGAGCCGAGCGTGATGCTCAGCTCCCCTCGGACCACCCTAGCAAGCTAGGGCATGTCTAGGCGTTCGGGTCAGCCGAATAGCAATGGTAAACCAAGCTATTCTTTTCGACGGCGCGCGCGTCCTTCCAGACGATGTCGGTACCGATACCGAGCTTGCGACCGTAGTCGTCAACCTGTTCGAGCCAAGACGGGTACTGCCCGTAGGCGCGAGCAAAGGCTTCACCACCGAAGGCGATAACGTGCGAAACATTCGCGACACCAGTTCCGATACCGGCGTCATTGCCCGTGGTCGGGTTGACATTGCCGTTCGGGACGTTGGCCGATTCGCGGATGATACAGCCGTTATAGATACCAAGCGCACCGGTGAAGATGGGGTTGGTTTCTCCCTTTACGTTCGCTTCAGCCTGTACGCTCTTCCACGTGGCATCGTTGCGCAGGTTGAAGGAGTCGGTCGGGCCGATAACGATAATAAAGTATTTCTGACCATTGACGGTCGAAATCGGGTAGGCGCGATTGGCGACGAGCTTAGCACGAATTTTGCTAATGGCCGCACAGTTGAACACGTCGCCCGTTCCCAAGCCAGCATCGCCGGTCGCCGTACCACCGTAAAGGTTGTAGGTCGCGCCGGTCGAGGCGACTTTGAACATCGACTGGTCAAGCTTGTCAGACAACCAGTACGCCAGGCGGCCCTGAGCTGCGGAGCGAACTCCGAAGATGGCTTCCTTGTTAGCGTACTTGGTGTACTTAACAGCGTGAGCAAGGATGGCGATGTTCAAAACAATTTCGCCAATGGAAAGAGCTTCCTCGTTACCCGTCAGGTTGGCGGTGTCGCCAGTGACGCCCGCGCCGGTGAGGTGAGACATGGTGATAATGCGGATAGTGTCACCAGCTTCTTTCGTCAGTTCGTCCTTGCGGAGAACCGGCATCCCGGAACCTTCAGGACCTTCGTAGTCCTTCCAGAACATCTGCTTTTCCGCGTCGATGAGCAAATCCTTGGACCAAAGTTCAGGGATTGCGACATCAAGGGCGGCCAAATCAGTAAGAGCCATATTGATGAGAGAGTGTTATCCCTTCATTTCTGCCGGGGAGATAACGGTCGAAGGGGTTGTTAAAATTCTCCCTTTTTCATCCTGTCGCGCTGTTCCTTCGGAAGCTTGCTCCAATCTTGCGCGGACATTGCCGCAGCTTTCTCGGGGGTGATGCTTCCTTTGAGCTCAATCGAATTTGTGTTCGACGGAGCGCGAAGTTCCTGCTCGCCAGGTTTCTTTTCGACAGTCGCAGCGGCAGCCGGAGCTCCCTTGCGCTTATCGAGTTTCTTTTGAATCTGCTCCACGGCGTCCTCTGCGTCGATGTACTCAGTGAGTAACGAGAGAGGGTTGTTGAGCATGACATCCTTGAGGGTTTCGTCTTTCTTGAGCAACTCCTGGTATTCAGGGTTGAGCATCAAGAGGTTGGCGATTCCCTTTTCGGCTTTGAGCCGTTCCGTTGTCGCTTCGTCGTCGCCAGCGTTCGAAGCACTGGCGGCGGCTGCGGCAGCAGCGGCCCCGTCCCCGCCACCCGCGAGAGCGGCGAGTTTTCTGTCCGCGGCAATGCGAAGAATCTTCTCATTACGCGCTTTTTTCTCGGCAACTTCCTGCGCCTGTTGCGCAGTCGCGGCACGAGCTTCTGCCCTATCAGCCTTATTTTTAAGTTCCTCAATAGGGTCCGAGGAACCGCCATTCGCCGGGGTGTTGGCTGGAGCGCCTGTAGGCTTTACAGGATTTCCGTGCTCGTCCAGGGTGTCGGCATTTGACTCTGACATAAATTTTGGTACTAACCGGGCCACAGATGCCAGGTTGATTTAATAATGTTATGGCAGTCTGCGCTGCCGTTTTTAATCTACTCCTATACTACCACCGTCTACGCGTGTCCACAACAAAACACTTATCCACATTACTGATTCATCATGTCCCCAATAGATTCAAGCGAGCTCGCGCGGCCCGGGGGACGCGGCGTGAGCACGTTTTTAACCGGAGAAAGCACGCCCGTTTGGTTCATTAATTCATTCACCAGTGTATTTCCACCCTTATAGGCCGCGGTTCCGAGTGAGGCAATCGAGCTCAGAGCCGGAGGAATGAGCAGGCGTTCCATCTGGTCGAAACGTGTGGCGTCAAAAAGGTCTCCAATCATACCGAGACCGCCGGCGGAAGCGAGGTCGCTGTAATACCGTTCGATGGCGTTGGTCGGACGACGCGATTGCGTGACGAGCGAGCGAAGGTCTTGAGTGACTTCGCCGCCAAGAGGGAAGAGGGTTGCCAGGAGCAAGAAGTTGCGGGACGCGCGACCGTAATTTCCCTTACGAATTTCCTGAACAGTTTGGTCGCCCAAGAATTTGGTTTGCTGATACGTGAAGTTCTTAAACTGCCAGAACAACTTTCCAATCGGAGACGAGGCCCAATACGGGAGGTCCATCGGGCGCGAACGGAATTGCGTTTTGTCAGAAAAGATTTGCCCGGCCTTGAGCTTGTCGTTCATTGTGAGCGACCCGCGCTTCAGCGCCGCGTCAACATCGACACCAAGTTCAGAGAGCCGACCGCGGGCCGTTTGGTTACTCGCATCTTTCAACACCGTGTCAAAATTCCGCTCGACCCAGCGCATACCGGTATTCGACGCGACGGTACGGTTGAATTTTTCCGTCCAAATAAATCCGACCGTTTTCAACAGCTTGTCCGCGAAGTTTCCACCACCGGCCACCGTCTTCGCCTGCTCGTTCAAGATGGCTTGGAGCTTTGCACCAGAAGCGAGCGCGGCCTGGTTCCCTTCGTGCTTAAACGCCATTCCAAGACCGTAGAAAGTGGACGCAAAATCGCTCGTCATCAACGAGTTCAACGACTGCGCAAGGTTAGGGATGGCCGCGTAAGAAAGTTTCGGCACCTGAGTCGCGGTCAAAAAGTGAGAGAAGCGGCTTTCCGGCGATGAGTTATTGATGCGCTCCATCGCAATCTCAAGGAATTTCTTGGCTTTCTCCACATCCTTGACGCCCTTACCGTCCATTTCTTTAAGGGCCTGAATCGCGGCGTCAAGCGACGGCGTCTTCGGAGACGCGCCGCTATACTCCACGCCAAAATTGCGAATGTTCTCCATGCGCGTAAACGAGTCAGCCAGGTACGCCGGCAAAACCTCGTCAGGAAACGGGTTGTAGAACGGGTTGTTCACCACGCGAGCGTGCTCGAGCGAACCGGCCATTTTTACGTTCCCTTTATTTTCGACGATTTGGCGCATGACGCGCTCGGCGTCGGCGCGAGTTTTAGACTGTCCAGACGAGACCATGTAATCGACCCAGCCATTCTGCTTCGAAACGCCTTTCCCGTTCTTATCAATAAACTCAATGTACCCGTCGAGAGCACGGGTTGCGGTTTCGGTATCTTTAAACGCTCCGTGCTCAACAGCATTCTCAATAACCCACTTGCGCATCCGACCAGGACGGTTAAATACCCCGACGCGTGCGCGAAGGTCGTCGGTTTGCGGTATAACGTGAGGAAAGAAATTCGCGCGGTTCGTCACCGGCTCAAAGTGCGCCGGAGCGCCTTTGCGAGCCGGGACATACTCATGGACGCCGGTGGCCTCAGCCTCGGCGTAAACGTCATCAAGAACGGCGCGATACACCTGCTCGCGCGTGAGCCCTTTTAAATCTGCTGGGAGGTCTTTAGGGGCGAGGGGTAATGCTTCCTGAGCCCCAAAACCCACCGGTCGCTTCCCGCCTGGGGTGAGGGGGTCTCCGACGCGGCCTGTGACGATTCCGCTGCGAGGTCGTCCGCTGCTACCCGCTGCCGCACCTGCTCCTGCTCCTGCGGACTCAGGTCCTTGAAGCTTTTTAATATAGCCGCCATAATTGTCTTTTGTTAGGACTAAGTTTCTTGTGTAGTAAGTCTGCGTTTTTCCGCCCGCCGCAGCAACCTCGTTTTTAACAGCTGCCATCATCCCCTCAAATTCCTCCCGTGTCAAGCCATCGAAGTCCGTGAAATTCTGAATCTCGATAGCGCCCGTTTTTGTGCTCATCGTCAATCCCTTCCCAATTTTCCCGTCAGTCACCGCCTGAATTTTCGCGCTGAGTTCGTCAAGCTGGGAATGGTCAAGGCCCGGGATAGAAATGCGCAGCGCCGGCGACGCTTCAGGGTCAGCCTTAGTAACGCGCACGCCGTTCACGTGCGTCCTGCTGATTGTAATCGCATCCTGATTTGCCTTGTCACCAAAAGATGCAATCTCGCCAAGCGCCTTATCATCCAAGGTTCCAAAATAACTCGCTTGAACCGAGGGTTCTTTCGAGCCGTCAAAATATCCGATAGTCGGGAGCGTTCCTTCTTCTTTAATTCCTGCGCCGCGGAGTGCGGTCCCGAGCTCTTCATCAACCGAGCCACCAACCTTGCGCGCCGCGCCAATAATGTCGCCTGTTGAAGCGAGGTCGTAAGCTTCCTTGCTCAAGTTTTCAGCGCGAGCCGAGCGAAACGTCGTGACGCCAAGTTTAAATTGCGATGCGTCCTCCACCGGACTCAGCCGGGGGGCGAGACCTTCCAAAAGCTGTCCGGAAATTTTAGCTGCCGAGCGGCCCGCGTCGTTCGAGCCAAAACGCGGGAACAAATCCTCAATCGTTTTCGTAACACGAGCAACACCAAGCGTGGCGTTCGCGCTTGCGTCATTCAATTTGCGAACAATATCTTTTCCAGTTTGTCCCAGGTCGCGCTGAAGAACGCCGGCCGTGGTGCCAAAAAAGTCGCGCAAGAAACGAGTCTTCTCGCTTTTGCCAACCATTTCTCCAACCTTATTATATGCGTTCACGAACGGCTCAATCGAAGCCGCGCGAATCAGGCCGTGCCCGAGAAGCGGAGCAACGACGCCGAGCGGCGCGCCAACGAGCGCACCGACGCCGGCCGCTTTCGCAATATCCCCAAGGCTCTTATCCTGCGATGCCGCGTCCGCAGCCGAGAAACCAGCGAACCATCCACCGCCAGCGACAGCCGCTTTCAAGTATTTGTCCACCGTGGCCGCGTGCTGAAGCGTCGAGGCAACCTTCAGCATTCCCGCGCCTTCAACCTCCGCGCCGCCGCGCACCAAAAGCGAGCCAGCGATATTTGCAGCTTCCGCTTCTTTGGTTGCGGCCAGACCCATCCGCGCCGCGCCGAATGCTTCGCCAATAGGAAGAACCGAGGCAACGTTCAAAAGCGTTCCGCCGATATCCCCGGCCCATTTTTTCATGGTCGGCTTGTCGCCAAGAACGGACTGAAGCTGGTCAGCGGTTGCTGCGTCCGACTCGCGCAAACGCGCGTAAATTTCCGGGCGCAGACGATTAGGGTCAAGGCTCGCGTCCTGTGCGCGCAGCGCGGCGATTGATTCCTTGGCCTGGCCGAATTCAGGGTAAGCGGTCTTCGCGATGTCTTCACCCAAACCAATCGTGCTCGAGACCATCCCTTTGCCAAAATCCGCCGCCGACTGCCAGAAACTCTTTTGCTCTTCGTCGGTGGCAACGTTAGCAATGGCCGCATGAAAATCAGGGGCCGGAGCGCTGGTGATTTTGTCCGCCGTTGACTGAAAATCTGAGAGCATAATTATTTTTTATCCACCAAACATTTTTTTAGCAGCGTCGGCCAGAACACCGAGACCGGTCCCGTTCATAACTTTTGATGCTTGAGCCGCCATCGAATCCTTCACGCTCGCCTCGCCAACCTTGGACGGTTCCTTTACGCCAGGCTGTTTACGCGGGACCTCGAAGGCCGGAGCGGCTGCCGGCGCGGCCGGTACAGTCGGTGCCGGCGCGGCCGAGATTGTCCCCTTGACCGGCTGAGTGAGCGGCGGTAGCGCAGCCTGTGGTGCCGCGGGGGTAGCGGTAGCGTTCAGGAATTTGTCGTCGATGATGCGTGACTTTCCATCCGCGTCGACAAACGAGCCGATTCCCTGAACCTCGTTCCGAGAAATCGGGAACGATTGCGCATCAATATCGCCCGGGTGCAGCCCGGTGTTATTCATAAATTTGACCATGTTGTCCTTGCTCGGCGCTTTGTACACGCCGTCCGAGCCGTAGTAGTAGTAATTTCCCGAACCGTCTTTCGCCACCGAGCCGGTCGGGAGCTTCAGGACATCACCGAACTGAACGCCACCGAGGTTCAGCGTGCGATTCTTTTCCTTAACCTGGTCCGGTGTTTCGCCGCCAGGCAAATAACCTTTGAAGAATCCGCCATACTGCTTTCCAACGTTCTTCAAAACTTTAACCGTGGAGCCACCGGACTTATCATCTGTGAGTTCGTATTTATTTTGTCCAATGCGCGCGGTCACGACGCCCTTGTCGTCGGTCATCGTGTTGGTCCACACCGGGATGTTCCCGTAATACTGATTCGTGCGCATGTACCCGGACTGCTTGTTAGTGGAGTCCACACCATCGAGCTCTAAAGAAATAATCGAGCCGTCATCCGGATTCGTTTTGGCGTACCAACCGTAAGCGTTCGGGTTCGACGGCTTATCTGTTGCCAAAACCTGACGCGCCAAACGAGAAATTTTATCGGCCTTCTCCGAGTAATCGTTAAGCATGGATTGAAGACCCTCCACCGATTCCCCCTTTTGAGTGCGTACTTCAATTTCGTTACCAATCGCATCGGCGGCGGAATTATAGAGCTCCGAAGTTTTCAAAACAAGATTCTTCGGGTCGCTGTAAAAATTCTTTGCGGCCGCGCTAAGAGCGTCATTAAAGTTTGCCTCGAACTGCGACACGCTGCTCTTCGTGTCGTTCTGCTTGTCGCGCAAACGATTTTCGTCATTGGTCGATTGTGCAATCTGCGTGGAAATCTGAATGTTGTCTCCAAGCGGGGCGAGAAACGTCTCGCGCGCCTGACGATACACGTCGGGGTTACTCACCGCGCCGGTCTTGTCCGCGCCTTGCGCAACCGCGCGCGCGTAAAGACGCAACGCGTTAGTAACGCCGCTGCCAGCGGGAGCTGCCATTTGCGCAAAGCCGTAGATTGAATTCATATTTATTTAAGAGGAATCTTAATTTTCATTCCCGCTACGATTTTATTCGGGTCCAAAATTTTATTGCTGTCGGCAAGTTCCTTGAAGCGCTTGGCATCGCCAAGTTGCGACTGAGCAATTCCGGAAAGCGTGTCGCTTGCCTTAATAGTATACTCCTTAAACTGCGGGTCGGTAACGACCGGCGCTGCTGCGGCCGGAGCAGCCGGATTTGCCGCGGCTTCCGGTGCGCCCGTCGAGTCCTTTTTCGGAGGAAGAGCGGTGCCCGGAACGTTCTCGGGCAGCACGTTACTCTTAACGATTTCGGCCGGCGATGCACCCGGGGCCAACTCGGGCGATGGTGTTTCCGCGCCAACTTTTCCAAGCTGGTCCGAAGCGGCCTTAATGCTCGGGAGCTCTGCGCCTTTTTGAATGATGCTCGTCTGAAGCTGCGATTGCTTAGCGGTGGTGTCGATTCCGTAGCGCGTTTGGAAACCAGCGAGCGCGGCCTGGCCGGTCTTTAGCTGAAGAGCGTCCGTGGAAGAAGAGATTATCGCATCCGAAGATTTGTCCACCCCATAAGAAAGGGAGGCAACCTTCGAACTCAAAATCTTATCTGCGACGTTGGCAAACTCGGGGCGAGCGGCGATGGTGTTGTACGTGTTTTGAATCGAGTCGAGCGTCGATGTCGGAACGAATCCAAATTTATTCACCTTAGAAACCGTATCAATTTTGTCTTTCGTTTCGTTCTCCAAATCGGTGAAGAAGTTTCCGAAGACGCCGGAACCAAGGCCATTCACATACGCGTCGCGGGTGCCGGTCCAATATTCCTTGGCCGAGGCGTAGTTCGTGCCGTTAATGGTGACGGGCACGTTCCCATCCGAACCATTAATCTGGTTCGTGAGCATGTCGAGCTTTTGCAGCGAGGTCCCGCCGGTAGACGAAATCTGCATGTCGATGTCATGCAGCGTGTTCGAAACTTTGGTTTCATTCATCTGCTTTTTAAGCGCCGAAAGAGAAACGTCGTAGGACGAAGACGCCTCCGTGTCGCCGGTCGCATCCGCAGTCGCTTTTTTGCGCGACACTTCATCAATAACATCGCCCAAAAGCGCGAGCGTCCCATCCTTTTGCGCAAGTAAGATACGGTTGGAAAGTGTGCTCCCTTCCGCGGTCGTAATGGCCGCGCGGGTCGTGGAAATTTCATCGCGAATCTGAGTCCTAATGTCCGGGTCGGTCTCGTCCCTAAACTGCTGGTTGAGGAATTCAAGATGCTGGCTCAGATTAATTTTTCCAGTCTTCAGGTCATCGTAGTTCTGCAAATACTCGTCGCGAACCTTTTGGAATTTAACAAGTTTGCGCGTAGAAGAAATTGAAGATTCCAAAGACGCGATATAATCTTCGTCCGCAATGCCGGGAGATTCCTTCGCGTCTTTAAGCTGCTGCTTGCGAAACGCCAGCTGGTCATCGTAAGAGAGGCCCTGGTCAATCACGGTTTGCTGGTACGCGGCCTCGGATTTCGCGCGCGCTGTCTTTTGCGCGTCAGCAATAACCGAAACGTGACTCTCGACCAGAGAGGCGAGGTCAACAGAGATTTGGATGGACCGGTCAGCGGACGAATTAAAAGCCATATTTATTTCTTATTACTTTTTCCGACCGTTACACCGGTCTTGCGTTGAGTGGTAGCAGCAACCGCGCCTTCAGGAGAGGTCATGGACGCACCGCGCTGTTGCGGCGCGGTCATCGGCATCGTTTCGCCGCTCTCGCCATTCGAGTTCATCATGGCGAGTTCCGGATTGCTGGCGTCCGCTCCCGCGCCGGTCCCGCCGGCGGCGGCGGCCGCGTTAGCCTGGTCATTCTGTGCAGCGGCGGCAAGGATTTGGTGCAGAAGACCCGGCTGACGCGAGATTTCGACGCCAAAGATGGGGTCTTCGAGCTCCTTTTTCATCAATTTCTGCTCTTCGGTCGGAGAAGGAATACCCAAATTCTTCTGCGTGGTCGACATCGACTGCAACTTCGAATTGAATTTATTGATTTCCTCAGTGACATCGCGCAGCATGACTGAGGAAATGAACACGTCGACGCGATAATTTCCGCCAATCAGGATGCTTGCTTTCGGAATCTTCTTCTCCGCCAGGATAAGGATGTTGCGGTTCAGCGTTTCGAGCGCGTTCTTCCAGAAATCCTTGCGCAGCGAGACCTTGTTGTTCACGCCCTGCATCAAAACCGAAAGCGCGCGGCCGGTCGAGGCCAGCACCGACTTCGCGCCGCCCGGGTAAAGCGCCTGGTTCTGCCCGGAGAGGTTGATGATGTCGCCCTGGATGTCCTGCTGGTAGCGCTCCAGCACAAGCGGGTTGGCCGAGCGCGGCATCGCGTTCAACTCCGCCTCATCATTAAAGTTGTAGAGCGAGCCGACGCCGGTTTCGATAACCGAGTAATTGTCCAGGTTCTTGCCCCACAGAGAGGTGAAGGCAACCTGACGGATGATGTCTTCCTCGTTCGACTTCGATTCGTTGTACGCAACCTGCGCGTCCAGGAGGTTCTCAATGTCCGAAGTGCCGCCCGGTTCGCCCGGGACGTGACAGTTCGGAATGAGGTACCCGGGAAGGAACCCGTACCCGTGTTCGTAAAAGTCCACAATGATAACCTTGCCGCCGTCGCCCTTCAAACGAGTCTCAAAATAAGTGTCGTCATAGTATTCCTCAACGCAGTACATGTCCTGGCCAAGGTTGACCGAACGGGTCCAAGACTTGCTGTTGGCGTTCGCCGGCATCTGCTGCGTGACAACGCGCATCGGTTTGATGGAGTCCAATTTAATGCCGCGCTCCTTGAGCTGCTTGTCGTACTTCTTGGCAAAGGTGGCCGGATTAATGTAGTAGGTGTTGATGAACCCTTCCATCTCGTTGAAATTAGAGTCCTTCCAAATCGGGCGGATGTTCTCCGGGTTCTCGATGTTGTTGTAGCGAATGATTTTCGAATCCGCATCCCAAACGGGGCCGAAGAGAAACGACACGCCGGTCAACGAGCCGCAGCGCGCGCCCTTCTGAAAGGTAAGGCCGAATTTATTAACGCGGTGAATCTCCCCAAGGAACTGGTCAATGCCTTCCGAACGCACGCGCTCGACATCGTCCGAGGTGTCGCGCGGCGTCGAGTGGCACTCCGGCGTTTCGTTAGCCAAAAAAGCCGTCATGTTTTCCACGACAGTGAAGCAATAATTGAAGACGCGCATGACCCCGTTCCCCTCCTTACGATACGACCAGTGCTTGCCTTTATAAAACTCGCGCAACTTCTCGGACCCGACGTAAATCCCGTCACCGTTCACAAAGCGGGAGGCCGCAGTCTCGAGCTGCTGGCTCATGTCGTCAATGTAATCGGACAATTCCTTCTCGGTCGGGTTACTGATAAATACGCTCATAATTTATTTTTAATTCCTACCCATTATTTGATTATACCTCCCCGAGGGATTTAGGCCAATGGTCTGTTTGACGTTTTTGGGAATCTTTTTCTCCAGGTACCAAATACCCATACCAAGACACATGACCGCGTCCTGCACCAACCCCTTATCATTTCCAACCTGGTATGCGCCAAGCTGCTCTTCCAGCTCCTCAATAAAGTACGAGCCAAGCTTCCCAAAACCGGGGTTCTCTTCGACGGTGTCGCCGGTTACGGGGTCGACTTTATACACACGCTTGTCGTTCAAGACGGCGTGGAGCGAGGCAAGCATTTGGTCCTTCTGGTCCGCGTGCGAATCGAACGGAATCGGGTGCAGGTCGAAGAGCATTTTTTTCACCATGACCCCGCCCATCGAGTTCGTGTCCATGATGAAGCGCACCGGCTCCCACTCGACGTTGCCCTCCCCGTCCTTTGAACCCGCGCCGCCAAAGTTCTGATAGATAATCCGGAGCGTCGCGAGCTGCATGGCCGGCGAGCCGCCGGTCACGGTTTCGTGATGGACGATGGAGATTTTATTTTCCATCACATAGTCGGTCCAATCGAGGACCATAAACCACGACGGGTCGCCTGTATCCGACATGCCCCAATCGGCCATGAGCAGATACTTCCGCCCCTTCACGCCAACTTCTAATTTCGAAAGGCTCCACTCGGTCGCGCGTTCAAAAACTTTAGCAACCACTTCGAGCGCGAAGAAGCGCTTGCCGATGGAAATAAATTTGCCCTCAATCATCTGCCGGTACTTCTGAACGTCGGTCGAGCGAATTTCCTCTTTCGCTTTTTCGCGCTGCTCGGGGTGAATGTATTTGTTGTGGTCGAGCCCGATGTTCGCCAGCGCAAAATATCCTTTCTGTAATTTGAGTCCCTGCTTCACCAGACGATGATACGCCTGGTGCGATGGCTTTTCGACTTCCGGCGAGGAGACCAAATCGAAGCAGTAGCCGTAGCGGATTAAGCGCGAGAGCAACATGGCAATTTCAGTTTGGAGGTGAAGCGACTGCGCGCATTCGTCAAAGGAAATATAGCCGAACTGCTCACCGGCGCGGGCTGTGGCTTTGTCCTGGGACGCCGACTTCGAATAGAAAATCGCGCCGTTCCCGAAGCGGATTTCGCCCTCATTCGAGTTCGCGCCAACCTGAAAACCGATGATGCAGTCGTGCAGTTTATTGACCTTCGTTACATCATTAATCGGGTCATAAAACACCAATTCTCCGCGTAAAATGCGCTGAACGTACTCGTAGCACTTGGCCGACTGGTCGCCGTGCGGCGAGATGTTCAGGGTCTTATATTCCGCAATGTCCAGGTGCTCAGCGGAGACGCGCAGACCAATTTTATAGAAGAGCGACCAAATGTGTTTGAGCGCCGTCATAAACGTCTTGCCGATTTGGTTCGCGGTCGCCAGGATGTGTTTGGAAATCTTTTCAAAAATCAAATCCACGTCTTCATCAAAATTCTCCGGGCCATTAAAACAGATACCCTTCTGACGCAGCAGCTCTTTGCACTTTTCTTTCTGCGTCTTGGTCGTGGCCCACAGCCATATTTTCTGCTCGTCGTATAAATCAATGCCAAGAATTTCTTTAATAAAATAAACCGGGTCCATGCGCCCGCGAGCGATGACCTCAATAATCTTGAGCTGTTCGTTAATTAGTCCCGACGGCTGCTCCCTCAATTCCTGGAGCATCTTCAGCGGCAGTTCCATGTGTTTGCTTCATTACTTCAACATCGCGCATAGTGAACTCCCCCGACATTGCCGAGCGTAAAAGCTTGGCGAAGAGTCCGACCGATTCACGCTTCTCAGCGTGCGCTTTGATGGAAATCTTTTTCTCTTCCTGAATCTTGCCCCACACATTCGTCGCCACCGCGAGCGCAAAATACTTTTCCTTGATGTCCGCGTCTTCCGGACTCTGCATGATGGTGGACGCGTTATCAACAAGTTGCGCAACGGTGCCGCGGAGCGATTCCTCGAGCTGCACCAGCGTGGCCTCGCGCTTGTTTACAATGCGGTCGACCGCGGCCGAACCCTCCGTCCGCAGTTCCAGGTCCCGCTCTTTGTTGCGCTCCTGTTCGAGCCGGCGCGTGGCGCGTTGCGTATAATTCAAAAACGCGGCAAATTTAATCTGCGGCTCGTCCGGCAGAATCAAGGCCATCCACTTTTTGAAAACCCATTCCTTCGTCTTCTTCTTACGATATTTTTCGTACAGGACAAGCAGTTCCGTGAAGTGCGGCTCCTTCTGTTCGAGAGGAAGATTTTGCGGGGCATCAGTCATGCGTCAACTATAACACACGCGTGTCCACTTTAAAACCAGTGGCTCACCCGCGCTCAACATCTTTTACCGGTCCGTTTGTTGCTTCCTAAAAGTTATCCACAGGTTATCCCCAGGATGTGCACAACTTCTCCTTCCCAGCCCTTGAACCGGACGCCGGGGCGCGGTATGATAGAAGAGTTCCGTTCCAAAGAACACCAAAAAACTATGAATCACTTGTATGCCTAAAAATCATCTGGCCGCAGGACAAACAAAAACACCGACCTTTGCAGGTGCGGTGCTTTTGGCGTTCCAAGGCATCAAAAACTACGAACGTCAGGGACTATGACCCCCTAACAAATCCACTATAGCACACGAACAGAAACCGAACAAGTAGTTATCCACAGTTCAAATCATGTTTGGGGCGAGGCAATACGAGTCTGCTTGCAGACGAGTTGAAACCAACCCCCTCTCCAAACACGCTTTGAACCGGAACGCATGGCGGGGGAGAACCAGTATCTCCGGGCGACGGATGTCGCCTGTGGATAGCCCCGCGCCACGCGCGCCGATTCGAGCGAGAACAACTGACCAACATCCCTAAAATGAGTTAGGGGGCCGCTGCACCACGCTTGGGTACGCCTCCAAAGAGCCCTGCAACGCGGGGAGACAATGTCGGGAGACCGAGTCAGATAATTAGAGCGGGCGGTCGTGCTCCAAAGCTTATTGCGCGACCGACCCGCTCCCCAGTAGTCGTAAGGAGAGTCCGCTATTCCCCTCTGATAGGGGTCAAAATCCAGCCATTCTGAGGGTCCGCGGAAACGCCGCGGGCCCACGACCACCGCCTCGGGCCGAAAGGCCGGGTTCATAGGTCCATCATTACGCCGGCACGGCTGCCGGTAGGAAAGCCAGACGAGGTCTGACGCTTCCCTAAGCGCGCTACAACGAGACCAGAGCGCGCGGTCCCACGAGACCAGAGACCTAAACTGCACCACGCACAGAGCCGCCCCACGGGCTTGCAGTTGCCGGACATAACGCGTCCGGCTCACAACCTTCGAAACGCTGGAGAATCCTTACGAAAGCTTTAAACGCGCCACGATTATTTCCGCTCGCCACGGGAATAAAACGGCGCGGGGATTCTCGCTGCTCACAACACGAACGCGCCCATTGGGCTTATTTGGTGACGCGGTGGAACGTTCACCCGCCTCCCGCTGGAAACGGTTGAACGCGATTGACATGATTGACGCGTGCGCTTTTTTTAGCGAGCCTGACGCGGTTAGACGCGATGGAATTATTGGCCGCGTTAAGCCGAGTTTGCGAGGTTCAAAAAAAGATTATTTGGGGAGGGTGTCTCGGGTGGTAGTCCCAACTTCGAAAGAACATGACGTACTACCATTCACTGATATTCATCGCTATCGACGTACAAATAATTGAATAATTATAAGGGTGGGCGCGTTGAAGTGCGCGGGTTATTTGAACGGGGGGGGGAGTATCAGTCTAAGCCCCCGCGTCCATAATGCACACACATGCACACGTTCCCGCGCTCAATGGCTCCCGCGTACGTACAGCGTGCGCGTGCTGCCCGCGTCAATCACGCTGCAATGGTGGAGCGCTGCCGCTCCCGAACGCGTGCGGGCGTGATGTAACGCTCCACCATTACGCGCTCCGCGCGAGCCTGGGGCAGATAGTGGCGTCGCAAAATGTTCCACGTGAAACATTTATCCACAGGGGTCCGCGTGGTTCTGTTCGGTATTTGTTCGGCTTTATCCTTTTGGCTGTGTATATCTTTGCAAACCTTTATAATATAGCATAACTATGCGATTCTTTTCGCTATTGCATACTCTTGACCGGGAATAGTTTAAAGTGTATACTAATGGACAGGAGGCTGGAGACAGTCCCAGACCATTGACAATCTTGTACAGTAGAACGGGCGCAAAACGTGCGGGGAGTATTAATACACCTTGAACACTTACGCCCGAGACTGAAAATATGCAAATATTCCAAATCACGCGCCGCATCTCAATCGCTTGCGAAAGCGTCGGCACGCGCTCCGGGTTCAAACACGTTGCACGGCTCATGCTTAACGGGCGAGAGTGCGACGAAACCAAATGTTGCTATCAGAATAGAACATGGGAGCGCTATCAATTCCATGACGTTCTCAACAAACTCGTTACGGGTACTAAGAGCCTGAACGATGATGAACGCGCCAAGTGCAAAACGTGGATTGCCAACTATGGCAAAGAGGCCCCAAAGACTGGGCGGGACCAAACAAACCGCGCGCCGCGCAAAATGGTAAAGACCGAGAGCGGCGCGCTTAAAGCGGTCGCAATGGTCGCGGCAATGGGCGACGTATTCGGCGGTTCGCGCCGGGAGTCGAACGACTGGAAAGCGCGAATGCTCAAAGCGGGGTTACAGGGCGCGGGGCTTATAATGCCCGACGACTGGAACACGCTTTCGGAAACGGTCAAAGAGCAACGTTTGAACGCTGCCATTACCGCGCTGCGCGCTTAAGATATGCACATTACCTTTTACAAGGTTATGCAATACGGAACGGCGCGCCGGTACATTACCGAAGCGCTGGAGCGGCGCGCGATTGCACGGCTCACGGGACGCCAAACAGTTACGCCGGAAGACCTCGAAGCCCTGCACGCGTTGGGCCATACCACGGAGGAGGTATTAGAAAGCGAAACGGTCGGCGCGCCGCGCTGCGAAACGTGCGGAAAAAATCATAGCGAACTCCATGCTCCCGACTGCGAATTACGCGGTCAACACGCAAGCCGCTAAACCTATGTCTGATTGCACGAAAGACCTCGAGCATCTATTCATTGAACTCGAGCGGCAAGGCTGGCGCGTCCGGCGCGGCAAACATTACTTTGTCTACCCGCCGGATAAAACGCTCTCACCCGTTTCAATTCCGATAACAACATCGCGTTATCGCTCATTCCAAAACACGCTGGCACGCCTACGGGCGCGCGGCGCTAAAGTTTAAACAAACTCCCCCGCCCGTTCTACTGTACAACTTAAGCAAGCCAACACGGGCGATTCACGCGCGGGGACTTTTACCCTAAACCAAAATCGTCCGAGACTGGAATATGAAAACGAAAACATCAATCGAAATTGCAAACGAATTCGACATTGAAAGCCACTTGACCGATTGCGACATCTCATACCGCGGCGGGTTTTTCCGCTGCAATGTCCGGGAACTCTTTCCGAACGTAGATGATGCGATAATGGGAGCCGCTCAGAACTATCTTGGCGGCGGCATTGCGGGAGCTATACAGGCCCGCGCGATGTTCACGCCGGATGAACTGAATGCTAAAGAGCTGGAAATTTTCGATGCTCTTAAGCCGCGCATGATTCAGTTTTTCTATAACGTCAACAACGGCGGCGGCGATGATTACATGCAAGCCGAGGTTACCGGCGCGGATGCCGGCGGACTTGCCGCCGTTCAAAGAATGCCGGTAAGCGCGTACTAACCCTATGAAAAAACTTGCATCAATCGCGATTCCCGCGGTTATGGTCTGCATCTTAGCCGCCGGCATCGTTATCGCCGCATCGCGCGGGGTAAAGAACGGCGAAAAGGCCGAGTGCGAAAGCTGGGCGGCGCAAGCAAAGGAATACCCGTTATTCTTTTCTGCCGACTGGCAAAAAGAGCAATGCCAAACTTATGGCATCGCGCTAAATAAATAACTATGGCTACACCTGTCTACCGAATAATTAAAGAACAAGAAAAAATAATTGCGGCGGCTAAAGAAATTTCTATAATGAAATTCCCAAGCGTCGAGTCGATTCTTTCTGACGCTGGATACAATCACGAAGCGGGCAAAATCAAAGCTCTTTGCGACGCGGTTGAAAAAATGGCCGACAAAGTAAAAGAACGGCTCGAATATCTGCGCGGGGAGCTGCGCTCCGAGCTCATAAGCTATGGCGAACTGGCCGAGCTGCAAAGCCTAGCGGCTCACATTGACCCGTCCGACGTGGAATTACTGGAAGCGGCGGGAGTCAAAGAAAATTAACCAAACGTCCCCCGCCCGTGCTGGCTTGCTTAAAAAATATCTACACGAACGGGCGCATACGGGCGGGATTATAACCATGCGTCCGAGATTGGAAATATGGATAACTTTACATTCATCCGAGACATTGCCAACGGAACGCGCACCAAGCCGGGCCGTTGCGGACATATATTCTATGAAAGCGGCATTGTCTACGATTACGGGTACCATTACATTTTAATGGTAAAAATTGGCAACAAGTGGATATACAACACGCGCAAATATAGCTCAACAACCGCGCGACACCAAAGCTATGCGCGCCAGTGTTCCGCGTTCGGAATGAACATTCCGAACGTTCAAAACATGGGCGGGCTCTTTGACCTAACAGCAAAAAATCTCTTGCGCTGGGCGCGGGAAGAGCTTGCACAAAGGGAGAGCGGGATTGCGGACCTTAAGACCACGAACCCACGCGCTAAGCAGCGCACGTTACGAGAAGAGAACGACGCCGCCGAGGTCGCGCGCACCGTACAATATCTTGAACAGAAGTAAAAATTAATCCCCCGTCCGTTCGTGTAGATATAACCCTAAGACAGGAGCTTTTCCGCCGCGACTGGAAAAAATGCCCCCGATATTTTGCGACGCCAAATTTTTACCAAAAAAAATTGGGTCGGCGTATCAGGGGGTTTTGCCAAAGTTATGAATGAAAATATCAGGACCGCCGAAAATATCGTGGACGAAATCATCAAAGCCAAGAACACTTTTGGTGGCGTCCCCGAAAAACTTAAATTCATCGAGGCATGTCAGCGCCGCATCAATGCGGAAGAGAGCCTTGAAACGAAATCGTCCATCTGCGACGAAATGTGCGGCGTGCTCATGGAGGCGTGGCAGAATAATCCTCTGCTTCCCGAGCCTCTTCATATCAGGGGCTACGCCGCACTTCTGCAATTAATTCAGGAATGGGCGGACGGCGTTGCGGTCGAGAGCAAGGTCACGAAGGACGAAGTCCTTGCGATTGCCGACGACATTATTGACGAGATGCTTTCCCAAGCAGACGCCAAGGAATTAATGGAAGATGCTTTCCTTACGCTCTTGGAAGCGAATCGCGCGCACGAATAATATGGGGCGCGTCCAAGCTGCGTTTGAAAGCGTCGTCAACGCGTCTGTTGTACAAGCCGTGGAAAATATTAATGCGTTGCCGCACAAAAACAAAAAGGCGTTTCTCATCGAAATAAAATTCGATGCGCCTTACCCACAGACCTGGCACAGCAAAACGATTCAAGCGCGCTCAGTGGAACGCGCGGTCGTCTTTGCCACGCGAGCGTTTAAGAAAACGCGCCCGCGCAAACGGATGCCGAAGGTTCTCACCTTTCGCACCGAGCAAATTAATTAATTAAAGTCAGCGAAAGAGCTCCATTCTCAGGGTTATTTGAACAGAAGTTATCCACAGTTGAAAGTAGTTTTAAAGTGGATTATAGTATGTTCATAGTGAACATGAGTGGATAAGATTTGGTATCAGGGGTGTGGCATCGGATAGAGCCACGTAAGCAGCAGTCCAGCCGGCAAGCGCGCGCCGGCAACACCGCCCCTGATTTCCAGTCTCATCAACTCATCTCACGTTCCAACGCTATGAAACGAGCAACAGAAAAAATGCGCTTGCCGCGCGAAGCGGACCGGCGCGTAAAAATAACCGAGGACAAGCGTTTCCAAATTCTTAATCACAAAGGAGTCCTCTCGCAGCGCGTGACCGCAAAAAAGTTTGGTGTGTCACGGCGCATGGTTACGTTCATCTGGTTTCCGGAGCGTTTGATTCGCGCCAACAAATTGTATAAAGAGCGACGCAAGGACGGACGCTACTATAATAAAGAGACGTGGGCGGCGACGATGCGCAAGCATCGGGCGCACAAAGCCGCGGTGTTAGAAAAATAAAGCTATGACGCAAACAAATTTATTTGACGCGAGCAAGACGCAGAAGCAGCGCGTGCTCGAGCAGCTGCAAGCGACCGGCATAGTTAATAATTTTTGGGCGATTGAAAATTATATTCTGCGTCTTGCCGCGGTCATCGCGTCACTAAAAAAGAACGGGCACAAAATTTATTCTCTCGATGGGCGGACCCGCTGGGGAGGCGATATCGCGCACAAAAGCGATTGGAAAAACTGTTATTATTATCTCTGTAAAAACGGATGCTAAAATAATCCGCTCTCCGAGCCCAGCGCGTTTTTAAACCCCCGAATCTGCCTCTTGGCGATGTGGTGCAGGGGTAGTAAAAAGCGCGTTTGGTCCGGCGAGTGCACTGTCCGGCTCCCCGAATTTATTATCGGCCCGAAAGGTCGTTAACAGGCGTCAAAAGTGAATTAGAACTTTGCTTTTGAATGACGCGTTCTAAGCGTCTCCATCGGGTTCGGGGCGATGGACAGTGCACAAACGGTCTTTAAAAAATTGTGAACAAAGAGAGCCGACATTCTGTATAGCATAGACGCAGTGCGCCGCGAGAGGGCCTTGGTAATTCTTGGCTGGGTAGCGGAGACGAGATAACAGAACGCGACTGGGACCTTTTGATGAAAGTAATCAGAAGCGCAAAACCTCTAAATATCCGTGGAAACACTTTGCATTTAGTAGCGGGCCTAATCAACCCGCGGGGGGTGCAGAAAAGGTCACGGGGGATAGGAGTTCTTCCATTGGCAAATCTCTACAGTCTGCGCTCTTTGTCCATAATAAAATAATCTACAACATGGCTCTTAACTGGTGGAATCTCAAAAAGAACCGGTGCCCGCAATGTAACCGCGACCTAATGAAAGGTCTCGCGGTCTCAAATAAAATCATGCGGCACGCGTGCGGGTTCGCAATCAGCGAAGAAAAATTTAGCGCGTTCGTGAGCGTCCAAATTAAGGACGACCTAATGGAGCGACAAGATATTATTGAATAATATGCTTTCAGAAAAAGAAATCCACGCTCAATTCATGGCGGCAGTAATCGCCGGCGTTACTTCAAATCTTAAGATGATGGAAAACACTCAGCTGGTTGCGGACCGCAAGGGGGCCACGGCACAGGTGGAACTTGCCGAACTCGCAGAGATTACAGCCACAGCCGCTCTTGATGAGTGGAGAAAGAAATGGGATGGCGTATGATAGCCGATACACCCGTAAAATTACCCAACTTCATTTTGGATGCGGTTCAGCACGAAATGGAAAGGTTTTACGACGAAGAAATTATCGCTTTAAAAAAGCGTCTTGATGAGCGTCGTGAACAAATTATTGCGTCCGCGGTTCTGCACATTGAGCAATATGTGCGCGTAGAAACGAGAGTGAACGAGCTCGTAATCATTATTAAAAAAGAAGCAGCCTAACTATGTTAATCCTGTCCAACCAATCTCTCATCACTAATGGTGACATCGTGCGGCTCGCGCTGGACGCGCCACGCTGGGGCGGCCAGCTTGGTTACGTGTACACCACGTACCCCGATTACGACCAGTCCGGCGAGATTGGCGTCCAAATCATTTTGAAAGATGGAGAAGACACCGGTGGCTGGTCGCGCGAAGAGCAGAAGAAGTGGGTCGAACACGTGCGCTGCTCCGGATTCGATTATCAATTTACTAACGTAATAAAATTAGACCGTGATTACGCCGCCGGCGTTTTTAATCAGGTCTTTGGGAAATAAATCTATATGTCAGAATTTAGTAAAGAAATTATTGAGTTCAATCCGACTAAGGCTGCGCTCCTTGAAGTAAAAGAAAAATACTCCGGTCTCGAAATCAAGGGGATTGATGATGTCGCCGGTTATGCGCTTGTTGACGAGGCGCGCAAAGATTTGAAGCGCAAGCGTCGCGAGATTGAAGTTGAGGGGAAGCGTCTTCGTGATAAGGCCACGGCTTTTTCTCGAAGCGTTATTGCGCAAGAAGATGAGCTGGTGGAAATCATTAAACCGCTCGAAAAAGAATTGGAAGCCAAGCAGGACGCGATTGACCGCGCCAAGCTTTTGAAAGAGCGCGAAGCAAAGATGCCGGAGCGTTTGGAAAAAGTTGACGCGCTGGGAATCGCATACTCTCCGGACAACATTTTAGCAATGGACGATAACGAGTTTGCCCGCTGGTTCATTGACGAAAAAGATAAAGTGATTGCCGAGAAGGAACGCCTCCTTAAAGAAGAGACAGCTAAGCTTGAAGAGGAAAAGCGTTTGGCTGCGGAAAAAGAAGCGGGGCGCATTAAAGACGCGCAGGAAGCTGAGGCTCTCCGGCTCGCGGCAGACACCAAGGCGAAAGAGGAGCGCGAGGCTGAAGAGAAGCGCGTTGCTGCTGAGCACGAAAAAGAGATTGCCGAGGTCAAGCGCAAGGCCGAAGAGGAAAAGGCATCCATCATCGCCGAGAACAAGCGCAAGGAAGAAGCGCGCATCGAAGCCGAAGCGCAAAAGGAGCGCGACCGCGTTGCTGCCGAGCAGAATGCCGCGGCTGAAGCGAAGGCCGCTAAAGACGCTGAAGACGCTGAAGACGCGCGGCAGGCGTCCAGCGCAGCCTACGAGGCGTTCCTGGCTGCTAATGGGTACGTTGATGATGGAAGCTTTGTCGTGGTCCGGAAGGATGGAAAGGTTCAGCTGTTTAAAAAGGTGGCCGAATATACACCGGAGCAAATTTAAAATCAGCGGCGCAAGTGTAACGTGCTTGCGCCCTCGTGTCGGTATTGACATAACGGCCAAATGAGGCACCGCGCCAAATGAGGCGACCTTGTCAATACCAACACGAGGGTTATTAAAACTTTATTTCTTCGAAGCAGCTCGCGCGCCTATTAAATGAAGAATTTGGTATCGGCGCATACGAGTCGAAAGCTCGTAGGTGAAAAGGCGGAAGGGGCAAAGCAGACCGGCCATCTAGTCATCCGCTCGTACATCGTCATAGTTTGCTGGTTGAGGTCTTTTGCTCGCGTGAGCTCTTAAATAACGCGAGGGGCTGGCGCATAAAAGCGTGGCCAACAAGAGAAAAATAAATACGAAGCCAGTCGCCTGCCCTGTTTTACACAGGGGTGAGCTGCTTCGAAGAAATAATAATAAAATTTGTCACTTGCGTGCTGCGTCTTGGGGCCTAATACGTTTTGTCTCCAGAGGGGTGGGGTAATTGCCATGAGTATGGAGGCCGTTGCATAAGCCCGAACGCGGCGCAGCACGGAGGTGAGAAATGATAAGCATCGTTGGAGTCGATTTCCAAACGCACGAGATTCGAAACGTCTCTCCGCAATGGCGCGCTGCGCTCATCCAGTGGCAGCACGACGCGCCGGACGACAAAATGTATTGTTCATTGCACGGGAAATGTGAGCCCATCTCGCTCTACGTACCTGAGTCCATCGCGTACAAACGCGACCGAATCGAAGAGCAGCAGTCGCTCTGCGGCGCAATGGAGGATGAAGACAGGCGGCGTATCGAACGCGACATCGCCGCCGGGGCAAGGTGCCGCAACAAGCACGGAGGATAATTCGCAAAGCTGACGGGGCGCAGCCGCTCGCCCCACACTTTCTATGACCACCAATAAAAAACACGTGATGGTCCCGGTCGAGTGGTTGGAGGGGCTCGACAATATCGTCGCTCACATTGAGAAGGCATACAGTACCAACCGCATCATTGAGATTCGCGAGTGTGTGAATCACCTTATCGGCTTCACGCGCTCAGTTAAGTCTCTCCTTCCTGCCCTCAAGCGCGAGAAAAGCGACGAGCGCACCCTCACCATTGACGAAGCGATTGCACAAATTAAAGCGCGAAAACATGCTAACCGTAACTGAGCTGGTGGCAAACTTTAAGTTCCAATATGGGAATGACCGGCATGTTCGCCTTCGTGATTTTTGCCTTGCTCTAATGCGCGAAGAGCGCCGGAAGAAGCCGAATGGGGCGCAAACGAAGAGGATGCGCGAGCGCATCAATGTCATCCTGGACCATGAGAACTACCCATCAACCAGACGTTTATGAAGCAGATTGTCATCAGCTTGGTCGAACAGGGGCAGCCAGTCGTCATGCAGGGGGCGGAGGAGACTACGGCCGCGCTCGGCATTTGCGCGCTGGTTAATGGAATCCCGGCTCAAGAAAAAGATTTTTCCATCGACAGTATCGCCTCAGTCCTCATGTCCGCATACCTCGTTGTCGCGCGCGACATGACGCTCTCACATCATATAGGAGCTGCGACGTGCCCGGTGTGCGTGATGCACAAAAAGTGCATCGACGATATTGAAGGGCGGCGAAAAGAGCTTCGTATTACAACGCTTAATACTCCTGAATAATGTGGCCGGAAAAACATACGCGGAACTTAAAGAGTGGGCGCTGCGCGAGCGCCGGCGGTGGGTAGAGTCCCCACCACGCCTTGTCGGTTCCGAGCGCGACAGAATTCTTTTCGAGCGCGCGAAGAAAAAAATGTTTGCGAATTTAAAGAAGTGGGGAGAGCGGTGTTACCACCACGATATGCTCAAGAAACCTAAAATTGAATACGCCGTGGGAGACACCGCTGTCTTTATCGCCACGCCACACACGTTTGAGTTCAATGGGCTAGCTTACTACGAGGGCGACCCGTCGTTCACGCCGCTCGTGGTGTTCGCTGCGCTGCAAAAGTTTAAGGAGCTGCGCGCGGCGCGTGAAAAAATTAATAAATGATATGTCTAAAAAAATACTCGTGAGAACTATGGTTGCGTTGTGGCTATCGGCATTCCTGGTCGGTGCCTACGACTATCGCGTGATGCAGAATCGCTTAGAAAAAGAAATTCGTATCTGCCAAATTGAGGTGGTCGTCCTTGAAAACGTAGTCAGCGAATGTGCGGCGAACAGGCAGTCGTTAAACATGTGCCTGGTCCCCTAACCGCGCTAGGCGCATAATTCCAGCCGATTCACTAGAATTAAAATAATTTAAGTATATGAAAATGGATTTCAAGAAAGACACCAAGGAAATTAAGAAAAAAGCAAAGGAACTAAATTACTCCTTGCAACAACTTCTTGAAATGGTGGCCAAGGTTTCTTTCATGGCTGGAATGTCAGAAGTGTATAAAGAAAACGAGATAGCGAAGTTAAAGAAAAAATTAAGCAAAAACTAATATGACCCACCTCGTGACCTCACAACAAACAAGCGAACGCCTGGCCAAGCTCGGCGTGGAACAGATAAAAGAGCTGGCAGATAAAATCTGTGATATGACTGGATACGGTCACGCACTATGCCCGAATGACATTATCCCCGATATCCGCCACTCCCTCGCCTCGCTTTTAACAGCGGAGATTGGGGTGCTTGAGGGAAGATTAGGAAGCTGGCCATGTCCTCATTGTGGTGGGAGCGAGGCGGTCATCCCAGAAGTCATCGAACGTTACCGCGACTTAATTAAAAGTTTAGAGT
>Ga0265323_10000150_pt1 | contig 40707 bp, 64 predicted proteins | sample 41225metaG_FD_193580 | JGI IMG/M metagenome (GOLD analysis project Ga0265323, IMG submission 193580) | Rhizosphere microbial communities from Carex aquatilis grown in University of Washington, Seatle, WA, United States - 4-12-25 metaG | ecosystem: Host-associated > Plants > Roots > Rhizosphere...
TAACTATAGAATTAAAGTAACAAATAAACTTCCTGATTCTAGTAATCATCACCAACTCCCCCATGTCTTATTAGGATCATTAAATGGTGTCTTGTAGTACAGCCCGGGCATTTGATTTACATCCCCGACAACAGGATGACCCCACTTTTTAAGGAAGTATTCTTGGTTCTTAGGAAATGTTATAGAGTTCTTATTCCATTCTTCTCTATCAGACTTAATAGTTCTAGATCCATAATGAAAGAACTTAGCGCCACCGTATATAAGAGCTGTTCCTCCTGAAAGCTTAATTCTGTAATGATAATCTCCATCTTCACAATAAGCAGGCTTAAAGTTTTCGTCAAATAACCCTACTGTATCTAGAATCGAGGGTTTTACCATATAACAACTGAAATGTGGGTGTTCGTTAAAGTTTTCATCCTCAGGACAAGTTTCAAGACTAGACAGGTCTGCCCACTCACTCATAGTCCACATGCAAGCCTCGGGATGATTCTCGGCAAATGCTACAAGACGATCTATCGCGTTAGACTTTAAAACAATATCGTTATTAACTACTAAAACATAGTCCAAACCTAACTCTTTAGCTTTATTTATTCCTGTGTTCCAGCCTTTAGCTACTGACTGTTCACCATCAGGGAATGTCAGAACCAATTTAACAGATTTATCCAAGACATACTGTATAGGAAAGAACTCTGGTGCAATATAATTCTCGCACGCTATATATGTTAGTTTGTTCTCACGTGATGCAAATGATTGGGTCGTTAGATTAAGATACTTTAAATGCTCGTCATTCTTAATATAAATAGGTGATGTTATTCCTACATTAACCATTTTTTATTCTCCTTCATCCATAAAACTGTCTTCTCTAAAGATTGGTTCAAGTCCATTGGGGGTACCCACCCCATACTCTTCATCTTTGCAGAGTCTAGACCATAATGCATATCATGACCCGGTCTAAATGAGTGAAAATCCTCCATTCTTATCTCTGGTGTCTTATGTAATATTTCACCGATCCTTTGAACAATATCAGCACAGCTTGCCCACTCCCCGGCAATATTATATCTTTCGCCCGGTTTACCGTTTTTAAGTACAAACAACAGACCATCAGCATGATTTCTAGCATGTAACCAACATCGCGATGATATATCAACTATTTCATTGTGAACTATTTTACAATGTACTGTTACCTCTTTACCTTCTAAAATATTCTTAACGACCTTGGGTATAAACTTCTCACAATTCTGTCTCTCACCGAAATTATTCATAGTGTTTGTAATAACAATCGGCATGCCGTATGTATTCCAATAAGCATAACAAAAAGCTTCGGCTCCCGACTTAGATGCTGAATAAGGGTTAGATGGTCTATGTGGTTCGCCTTCAACATGCATGGTCAATTTACCTTTCTCATAATGAACCGGACCATAAACTTCGTCTGTTGAAACGTATATAAACCTTTCTAGATTGGGTAGGGACTTTGCATATTCAAGCATATTGACTGTGCCCAAGACATTACTTTCGGCAAAAGGAATAGGATCAGTTATAGATCTATCAACATGAGACTCAGCACCCATATGAATAATATAATCCACGTGACCTATTAAATTCTTTGTAGTTTCAGAAATGGCTGCTCTAAAGTCATGATATACAAAACTTACCCTATGACCCTCGACTTTATAAATATCACTATCAGTTAGAAAGTTTAGATTTCCAGCGTATGTAAGTCTGTCCAAAACAACTATATCCCAATCAGTTCTTTCAAGAATATGCTCTACTGTATGAGAACCTATAAATCCTGCTCCACCTGTAAGAAGTAATCTTTTAGTCATATTTTAATCTATAGTCACTTTCTGCGGATAAATTTTTTATAGCTTTAAGTTCTACCGTCATGTGATGAACTTCCACCTTAATACTAACTTTTTCAAATCTACTTATATGGCCGTAGTGATCATGAAATCCGTAATAATCTCCACAAAAATAGTTCACTTTCTCCTGACACCAAAAGTTTAAATGAGTAGGGTCTTGAAACACCGCCTCACTCGGGAGAACGGGAACAAAGAAGAAGAATCTCCCCCCATCCTTTAATACTCGATATATCTCGTTGAATATATTTATAAGAGGTGTTTCTCTTCTATAATTCATCTGTTTTTTACCAGCATCGTATTCAGCCAAATACAAAGTTTCTGGTAGATGCTCTAAAAAGTCATACGCCGTAACAAGCTCAAAAGAATTATCTTCAAAAGGAACTTTATCTAATACCAAATCCGCCTGTCTAAAATGTTCCTCGTCTATAACAGTAGGTTTTACAATATCCGTACCGAAGTATTCATAGCCATCCCAAACTCTTTTAGCATTTCCCATACCGACATCAAGTTGCTTCATCGTATTATCCACGGCAGTTTACCCCTCCATTTTTCTATAAATCTTTTCTCTGATGCTTTATAAGATGCTAGATCCCCTGTATAACCCGTTGTTCCCATCTTCTCATCAATCCATTTGGCGTAGTCTGACCTATTAGCAGTCAAACCATTCAAGTGATGGCAGTACACCTCAATAAACCAGTTTTCATACCCCGCATTAAATGAAGACATGGATAAATCTTTATCGTAGAAATGGTGAAATGTATAATCTTGATCGAATCCACCGACCTTTTCCATCATCTCACGTCTACAAATAAGAGAAATGCCATCAAACCCTAGAACTCTCTTATTACCTGTATTTCTAGTGCCATGAACCTCGGCTTCTACAAAGTTAGAGTTACAATCCATGCGTCCGCCATCATAACCAAATCCACTACAACCAAAGAACCCTGCAAGTCCGATATTTGAGTTGCTTTCAAACAAATCTAGCACTCTTTTATCCCAACCCTTTTCTAAGACAAGTAAATCGTTATGTAATATAGCAATGACATCTCCCTTCGCTTCTTTCCATGCCTGTTGCATAGTCTTAACAACGCCTAGATTTTCTTCGTTTCGTATTAATCTATGATCAGGAAAATGTGGAAAGACATACTTTGTGATCCATTCTCCACTGCCATCCGTTGAATTGTTATCAATAACTAGAAGTTCCACATCGTTCTTGTTCTCTATATTAGCAATATGAGCACCCCAGACACCTTTCGTATCATCTATTTGATTCATAAAAGGGATGGCTATAGTAAGTTTCACTTGATATCTTTCTTGATTTCAAAATAGTAATGAGTGGGCGTTATAAAACTCACACTAGAATTATATACCCTTTGTAAATATTCAGGAAATACTACAGATTTTACCCATTTAGTGCCGCCAATCTGACCCCAGACACTCTGGTCTGGCATCGGTGTAATACCTATTACACGGTCACTAGCGACCCGTAGCGCCTCTTCTAGAGTTTTTATAGGATTACTAGTCTGTTCAAGAATACAAGATAGTACAACAACTGGAACTTCTCCATCTTTATAATCTAAACACTCAGATGCACCCCAATAAACATCTAAACCCTTAGCTCTAGCTTTATCAACCATTTGACCTGATAAATCTACACCATGCCCATGTCCACACTTTTCAATTAAGTAGCCGCTATTACAACCAACATCTAAAAAGTCGTCCTCTCCTATTTGTTTTACCAAATAGTTAATAAACAGATCATTTAATGGGCTATGACCCTCTTCTATTTCAACGTCGTAGAGATTGTCCTGAGACATGCGTCTAGTTTCTCCCATGAATAACCAAATTGATTACCGTCTTTAAATCTCCATGAATGACAATAGATAATAGGGTCAGTGGGTGTTTGACCGTACATAGACATGCCCTCAAGATAATCCTCAAGACGTTGGGACTTACCTAGTACTTTTAGACCACATACCCTATCGTCATATTCCTCCGATTGTTCATTAAAAGGCAATACAGCATAGGTCGGTGCAAAACCCCAAACATGCAAGATCTCACAACACGTCTGTTGATCCTTTTTAGTAGGTCTATGTGTATGACGAAAACCGTGTGTACCAATAAAATCGTCCCTGTTCAATAAAAAGTCGAAAACCTCCGTATTATCTTTGAAAGTTTGACCAGTACAAGAGTAATCGAATATCTTGTCATTATCCCACCCACTATCAATGTCTATTGTATGCCCAATTAAAGTTATGGCTTGGATAATTTTGAAACCATATTTGTCACATATCTCACAAAACTTATATATCTCGTTTATATCTGTAGAAAACCCAATGTCATCATTCCTGATTATCGGTAACATACAACTCTCCAATCTCTTATGGGCATATGCATTATGCCTTGCTGAGTAAATTGAATATCTTTAAATCCTACATCTTTTAATAACTGTTCCAGTTCAGACTTTTCGTAAACATAGTGGTGCAAAACAATAGGATCAATTGCAACGTCTTGATTTCCATGTAAACCCCATCTTCCATGAATATCGCCCTGTTGATACATCTTAATAGTTTCAGATAGGTCAGTAAACTCAATTGTCATCTTCCCACCGTCCTTTAAAACTCTATACCAATCACTCAGAACATCAACAAACTCCCATTTATAGAACGATTCAATAACATGAACAGCCACTATCTCATCCACAGACTCATCCTGATAAGGCAATGGTAGTCTTAGGTCATGCTTGACATCTGCACCCTCGCACAGATCTACATTAATAAACCCATCAATCCTAAGATCTCCTCCGCCGAGATTTAATTTCATAACATTACCTCCTCGTACAATTTATTAAAACGCTCGCATAAATTAGGCCATGTAAGATGCGATACTTGTGGGGATGTATAAAACTTCTCTATCTCATGTTTAATGCTTTCAATGCTTCGATCACACTTATGACAATTTAACTGTGATGCATACCCAACATTTGTAGTTATAAATGGTTTGTTGATCGCTGAGCATTCTACTGCAATTGTGTTAAATCCCTCATTAACCGAGGCTATAACCATAAGATCAACGCTATTATAAAACCCCAACATATCCTCTGGTTTAATATTCTCATTTGCAACAATAAGATTGATACTAAGTTCATCACAAGCCTGTTTAACAAAATAAAATCCTTTATAATCTCGGCTATATTCTTGAAACGCCATACCTACAGTGAAAGGGTGACTTGGCCTAAAGTCCTCAGTTAAACCATCTGGAATATACACGGCATCCGGGAATTCTTCCAAAAGAGAAACATTTACGACGTGAGTTTTAAAACGCTTTGCTAAATCTTTTACGTAATCTGCATATCTAAAGCTTCTTATGCTCAGAAGCAGTGGTTTGGTAAAACTTTTCACCGCATCTAGATGGCTACCAAAGTCCCAGTTAAGATAATGCGTCATGTCATGACTATTAACCTTATCTATCAGTTGCTGATTATCTAGTCTAGTGTAAAAATCGAGATCAATATCGTACTTATCTGAAAGGTTATCCATCATTTTATGGGCTATCCTATCAACAATCCAACCCTGTCCATCAGATAGCATTAATACTTTTTTCACCAGTTGTGCCCTCCCATTTCGTAAATGTTGTTATTCTCTCTTTGTCCTTCACGATCAAAGAACTTTACTTTAACCCCAGACTTCCATACTGCATAAGGAAAGGATATCTGATCTCGCTTTGACCCCCTTGTTATTTCACTCCACCAAATATTATTAAACTCAGTTACTTTAGGAGTATTTCGTCTTAAAATCATGGCACAATCTGCTAGTCTAGAACCATCGAACCCTTCATCCTTATAGCGCTGTACCTGCTTGCTTATTAAATCCTCGGTATCAAACTTACCGCCTATACATTCCTGTGCCTCCTCGTATACAGTTCCTCTTTGAAGATGTGGCATTATAGCCATGTCGTACTCCCCATCACCAAGTTGCTTGTTAAACAAAGTCTCGGCATCTACTTTCATATGGATATTCCCATCTATCCACATTGTGTCTTTACTAAAAAACAAATGGGGACAAATCTTATAGATCTTTGCTCTTCGACAATTATTAGACTCAGCACTATCTATTTTATGGGTATACCAACCTTCATAAAAGTCGTCTCTTGGAATATCGAGATCGTCTGTAAAAAGGTGATTTTCGTGGTCAAGATTATATGGAACAATTCTATCCTTTTTAGCTGTTATGGCAGTATATAAAATCATTTAAAAACACCTCAAAAATACCTATAAACCAAACTTCCTAATCTTCTATTCACCTTGTAGAAGCAATTTGCACACAATGCGTATCTACCCACATACGAAACCTTTTTATCGCCGCACATTCTACAGCTCATATCTTCCAGTCCGTCTTTCCCGGAGCAAGTGGTTTATATGGTGCATTAGCTATAACATCACCTTTATTGTTTATAGTAATGTTTCTACCTTTATAAGTATACACCGCGGTAGGTCTTGCAACAGCATATGCATCATTAATACCTTTTACATTGTCATATAATGCATCATCTTTCTTCTTCTTCTCTATATATTCTGGGGTTTCTCTACATTCAGGACAGGGTGTTTTGTGGCATAGGCCGTCGAACTTACAGGAATTGGGTTTATGGCATCTTGGACACTCAATGTACTCAGGTATTTCAGAACCGAATAATATAATCTTTGATTTAGCCATTGTTTTTATTATACATCGAGGCAAATTGAAGAATTCCTGATTCTATTTTACCACTCATAAAAGCTAGTGCCAATGCGTCTGCTTTATCAGGTGATGGTAAACCACGTTTCTTCATGTCTTCTTTAGACTCCATCTCAACTTGACCCTTAATGGTATAAAAATACTTAATAGATGCTAATTGAGACTTTAACTCGTCATCATCTGGTATTGAGATGTCGCCGTTTATAAATCGTTCTCTTAGATTCCAATATATTTCAGCACGTAAATTCTTGAACAATTCTGGCTTCTGCGATGCTTTACCCACGTTCACATCCTCATAGGTCTTGAACCTAGCTAATCTCTTTATTGTATCAACAACACCAGCTCCAACACCAACACCGTCGATTCTAGTAAAAGCGTACGGACGACTGGACATATAATTAAATAGATTATTTGCTGTCTGTACAGTATCTTGTAATGTATAAGTCTTAATATCCAAAACCGTTGCACCTTTACGATATAGAAAGACTGTCTTATCATCACCATATCGTGCTACATCACAACCTATATTCTCTGGATCACCACTTATAGATTCAATCAACTTATTAGTGGCCTCCTCAATCTTAAACAGTGGGATCAGTGTATCTGTGCCCTGTGTTGGAAATTCACCTAATACACGAGATTCCCACATCGGTGAACCCTCTCCCCATCTTAAATACTTATCATAAACCCATTCGGGTGTAACAAGGTAAGGACGTGGCAGTTTACCTATAATCTTCTCTTCCCATTTATTGGCTTTAATATCCTCAAGTGTGATACCAAACTCCGTAAAGTTAGGAGTATCAAATGCACTTATATGAAATGTTTTATAATTAGGGAGTTCAAAAGATCGGTGAAATGTACCCGTTATATTGGTAGGGTTACCTATAAGCAACTCCCGAGAGTTACCGGACGACAATATTCCCTCTGACGCCGTGTATATTTCCTCCTTAATACCGCTTGCTTCATCGCACACCAGTAAAATGTTCTCAGCGTGAAAACCTTGAAATCTATCTGGCTCGTTTGTAGATAAACCCAGAGCAAACCATTCATCATCTATATTCAACTTTGTAGTTGATAGGCTACCTCCCAATACTTTGTAGTCGCCATTGGCCTTATTCCATGCGTTTGCAAGTTCTCTCCATAGTATATCTGTAACCTGTCTAAATGACGGGGCTGTTGTTATAACTTTTGAATTAGGATGAGAATAAAGAAACTGTAGAGCGATCCTTGCAGCAAGCCATGTCTTACCGCTACCGTGGCATGACTTTATAGATACACGTTTATAATCTTGTAACGACCGGGATATATCTCTTTGCATTTCCCAAAGAGAGTCACCAAATATCTTCTCTATAAATCTATCAGGATTGTTCGATAGGTGTTGTATTGTCTTCGATATCATCTATATTTTCACCCTCGGACAATTTCTTTACTAGTTGATCAAATGTTAATGTGCCGGTAAATTTCGTTTCTTGTTTAGGCATACCTTCTAAATAGTTCCATATTAATCTCAATGCTGTAGCATCTCCATCAAAAGCCATCTTTGCTACCTTGGCCACAAACTCTTCCTTCCTAACTACGCCAGTAGTTGTATTCTTGCTTTCTAAATACTCACGCATACAATCTGTTAATGTTTGACCCTTCTTGGGTCTACCGTTAGGATTGGCTATATTACCTGCACCGAAAGTACCGTCTAATCTCCGATTTTCTACCGATTTTATCGGCAATACATCACTTACAATATTACTGGCGTTATCGTATGCCATTCATCCTCCTTACCTATAAACTTTGCATATCGTTTTCGAATAACGTCGCAATATTTAGGGTCTATTTCCATCATGTAACAGGTTCTGTTTAGTTGTTCACAGGCTATTAGGGTTGAACCACTACCACCGAATAGGTCTAATACTGTACCCTCTTTTTTGCTACTGTTACCTATTGCTCTTGCTGATAACTCTACGGGTTTTTGTGTTGGGTGATTGTAGCTTGCTGTGCTATCACGCTTAAAGTTCCATACATTGCTCTCGGAGTTAGTATCTAAAGTTCCATAAAAGGCGATAAACTCGTGTTGTTGCCTGTAACCAGCACCAAGACCAATACTTCCCTTGTCCCATACAATAACATTGTTAGGTTTACCAAGTGCCAAAAAGAAATCGGGGTAACTTTGCCAATTACAACAAATGTATTTAGGCATCTGTAGCCAACCCAATGAGTCATAAATAAATTCCTTCAAATGCTCACCCTCCAAATTATCTCCAACAATGCCTCCCCACGGTTTTCGTCTATCCTTATCTACACGAGATACATAATCAACCCCATAAGGAGGGTCAGTAAACACCATGTCTGCCTTCTGTCCATTCATTAGCTTTTCTACATCTTCTATCTTTGTACTATCGCCACACATTAGTCTGTGTCTGCCTAACTGATAGACCTCACCTAACTTACTTATTGCGGGTTCGGTTGATACTTCTGGAGGTTCATCTTCTACTACTTCGTCTGACTTCCAGCCACTCGTATCTATACCCCATTCGTCTAAGGGTAGGTCTGACCACTCATTTGCCAAAGCGTCATCATCCCATTCCCCAAAAGGCACGTTATCTTTAATTATAAATTCACGTTTTTGATTCTCATTCCAGCCTTTGGCCTCAAGGAAACATTTATCACTAAATACAACACCCTCTTTAATAAGTTCCTGCATAGCACGAAGCAGCATATTACCTCCAAGAACAATACCATCCTCATCATATACAATAGGTCGTTTCTCTAACATTTGTGGAAATTCTCGTAGGGACTTCTTCAGTTTTTCAAACATTTCCTTATCAATTGTTCTTGGATTACTGGGGTTGTATTTTAGACGGATCAAGACATTGTCCATATCCTTATTATACTACTCTTTGATAACTATGGTGTGGTCTAAGAAATGCTTTATAACATACCTTAACCATAAGGGAGACAAAATACCACACGTTATTAAGGTTAAGACAAACCACATTAAATTACCTAACAAGAAGTTAAGCCAATTTCCACTGTATTCTAGTCTGTGTCGTTCGTTCATTTTTGAGCCTCCTTTTGGTGTGTTTTCTCAAATACCGCTAATACATCACTATTACAAGCATCTACTATCCTCTTAGCATACTTAGAGTAAAAAGCCTCTACCGTGTGCTTGTTGTCAAAAGGTGACCATTCCTCGGGGTCACTAGCCTTCTTTATAAACTCTTTTAATATTATTGCTATTTCATTTTCTTTTGTCATATCTACATATTACACCATTGAGGCGTGCTTGTCAATACTCTAACTCCTTGATCTTCCGTTTATATATTTCCTTTAATTCTAACAGTTCCTCCCGCTTCCATACGATCTCTTTACGATTCAACTCTATTAGCTCATTAACTCTTTCCCTACCTATTTCATCTTCCAGTTTCAAAGCGTATTCAGCCTCGCATCCATTAAGATAGAAATTGCATCTTTCACACTGACCATGAACATTATCTTCCATAAGATAAGTTACTTTATTCTTGCCATGTTTAAAATGTCCCGCATGAGCATCACCCATAGGTATACTAGCTCCACATGTATAACAATTTAAATATCCTCTACCTTGGCAGTCTCTTAATCTTATAAAGCGAGAAAACAGTATCCAAACCTGGTCTCGAAGCTTGGATATTGTTAATGTTTTCTTTTTCTTTCCACCAATTGACGTCATGATTTTAAAATATTTAACTTTCTACCCTTTCGATATTTTCTAGCCCTGCTGGCATCCAGTTCAAGAGCGTGCTTTCTCTTTCTCCACATTGATCTGTAACATGATCTACAAAGGCCACTCTTGTTTCTTGCGCTTACTATATTGTCACACTCCGATCGTTTACATTTCTTTGCCTCGTTTGTTTCAACGTATAAATCAATTGCTTTGGCTGCTATATCGGTCATGTCATACACCGTGTAGTAGTGTTGCACCGGGATAAACTTACGCATGGCGCGCATGGCTTTGTTTTTCTTTTCTAAGATACTTAATCCCATTTATTTTGCTACGCCGAGTTTTAAAATCTCTTGCGCTGTTCCATCGTCTTTGAACTTAACTTTGTCCTTGTAACACTTTTATGAATTGTCTAAGACGCTTCATATCTTCCCTTTTGTAGAGTCTGTGGGTTCAGTGTGTTTGGTATCTGTAGGTTTAATAGTTAGATATTTCTTATAGAAGATGTATTCATTACTTTTTAAAAGCTCTTTCACATAATAAGTAAATAAATCTATTGGGGCATCTTTTACAGAACAAAACAGCTCTTGGTGGTTTATAGTACTTTCACCTAACAATGAAGCCAATCTAATAACACAACCGTATTCATCTGGGTATGCCGATACCTCCACTTTGCCTCTTTTATCCCAGTATAAATTGGTCTGCTTGGTTATTTTCATATTATCTCCTTAACCTCAGTGTGTGAGGAGTCTAAATTATAAATAAATGTACATTTTCCTGCCGTCTTAATATATGTAGCCCTTCCTTCTTCCAACGCTGTCTTTATCTTTTGTGCAAACGGTTTCAGCTCTCCTTTGTATTTGGTTCGTATTGTTTTGTCATGATACCTTCTATCATTAAACATAATTACTCTAGCTCCCTTTATATCTGCCAGCTGTTCAAAGTTACTTGCTTTATAAATTATTCCGCTATGCCCGTATTCCTTGTCGGCATAACTTACAACCGTTTTTCCGTTCCAAGACTTACCCAATAACTTCAACGCCCTGCCTATAAAATAGGATTCCGCATTTCTAGGTGTGCTGTCGTCACAACACAGCCTCCTTAGTTCAATCACATCTGTTTCTTTTCCCCCAAACCTTTTCCATTGGTTTGCCATGGCCATTCTTCCAAAGAATAGGGCTCCTCTCATTGCCGCATCCGTATCAAACAAGGCGTAACAGTAATCGGAGATGCACCCATTTATGCTTCCTGAATAGTGCCACTTCTCTATAAACTTTGTTATATCCTTCCTACTTACTTGTTTTACTTTCCAACCACTCAACATAGATGTTCTCTCTCAAACTGTTTCCAAGTGTTTTTAATGGCGTCACAATCAGGAGGAGATACTATTCTTTCAAGTAGCATGGTGATATAAGTTTCAACAGCCTCTTTCTTAGACTCTTGTATAAGGGTTAGGATTTCATTAGTTAAACTGCTAATAGGAAAGTATATTTCCTGAAAGACTACACGCTCTTTGTTGTCATCAAAGGCTAATGGAGAGCTTGTATATTTCTTTAAAATTTCTTCTATTTTCTGTTCCGTATTAGTCATGTTCCTCCTTTACACTACTTGATGGGGTGGGTTTGAGCCTCCATCTTTTAATCCTACAGTCTTCAGATATCACATCTTCATATTCTTCAAATGACCCCCAATCAACTAGATCGTCCACGTCAACATTTACAAACCCGTAATGTCTTTTGACCTCGTTATCAAGTATTTTCTTTTGTTCCACATTTAATGCATCCTGATAGCAGTGAAACAAATCGTAACAGTACACGTTTATCGCTACGTTTATACCAACATACGGCATACAGTCAGTATCTACCCAACGGTTCATCTGCTCCAAAGTATACTTGGGATATTTACCTTGCCCGGTCTTTTCATATAAGCGTTCCCCTAGGATTAGCGTCATTATTTCCCCTCCTTTACACTACTTGTACTGGTAGTTAGATAGGGTTTAAATATTGCCATAATCTTATCAATCCTTGCAGGGTTTTTATCGGCGTGGCGACTAGTCATGTGTTTACCTAATGAATTGGATTTGGCGTCAAGATAATTGGGAACTATATAGTCGCAGTAAGGGCATCTGTCACCGTACTTACTGAACAATGTTTCCTTTGAATACAAGACTTTCGCTGTTTCAAGTCGTAGTTCTTCTATATCCACAGTTTGGTTGTTATTGGTCATACCTCTATTACCTTTCCTGACTTATCAACTAAACTAATAGAGCCATCGCCAGAGCCATAGCCATAGCCATCGCCAGAGCCAGAGCCAGAGCCATCGCCATAGCCAGAGCCATCGCCAGAGCCATCGCCAGAGCCATAGCCATAGCCATAGCCATCGCCAGAGCCAGAGCCATAGCCAGAGCCATCGCCAGAGCCATAGCCAGAGCCATCGCCAGAGCCATAGCCATCGCCTTTCATTGTAGTTTCATCAATTACTTTTTCCATATTTATTTCTTCCAAACTGGTACAGATTTAATACTTTCCTGAGACTTTTCGGTTGCGGGTATTATTTCTATTGCTTCCGTTAGTATAATTTCCTCTACTTCGGTTGGAAATTTACAGTTGGAAACATTCGCCACACCATCTACTGCTAACTGGGATAATGAACATGCTCCGTCCCAGTACCAAAGTCTTCTAGCGTCGTTTAAATACACCTCTTTGCCATCTCTTGACTTCAAATATCCTGCAAATACACCTGCAGAATAGGTACGAACTATTACATAGGTTAAACCATCTCTTGTAGCAATAGTGTTTTTAATACTATCTGCTGGTATATACTTAACCCCATCTACTACTATTTCTTTTGTTTTTGTCATATAGACCTTTCAAAATTTAATAAATTAATACCTCTTTTAGTCATAAGTCCTCCTAATAGTGCTTCTAATTTTTTTACAACCAAAGCATACTTGTGTTAATGCGTCATGGAATGTTGAGTAAATAGCTTGTTGTGTGTGCTTGCCCTCGCATTCTTGTATATGTTTGCGTACCTCCTCTACAGTTGTTAAACATTCGTAGTCAAATGTCATTTTATTTCCTCCAATTCAACTAAATGATTTAACATCCATTTATCTAATTTCTTATAAGCTGCTGACTCTGCTGACCATACTGCTGACTCTGCTGACCGTGCTGCTGACCTTGCTGCTGACCATGCTGCTGACCATACTGCTGACTCTGCTGACCGTGCTGCTGACTCTGCTGACCATACTGCTGACTCTGCTGACCTTGCTGCTGACCGTGCTGCTGACCATGCTGCTGACCATGCTGCTGACTCTGCTGACCGTGCTGCTGACTCTGCTGCTGACCATGCTGCTGACTCTGCTGACCGTGCTGCTGACCTTGCTGCTGACCATGCTGCTGACCATACTGCTGACTCTGCTGACCGTGCTGCTGACCATGCTGCTGACCATGCTGCTGACTCTGCTGACCGTGCTGCTGACTCTGCTGCTGTTCTATTTTCTTCCGTTGGTTCTTTTACATATCTCTCAGCTGCTTCGATTGCTTCACGGGGTCTTTTATCTTCCGGGTATAGCTTTTCAAAGTTATCTAAACATAGATACGCTACAAAGATACTAAAGAGTACGCTATCCTTTTTCTGCCATTTATATGTTTTAGTAACTCTCATCTCCTGCCAAACATCTTTCGTATCCTCACTTTCATGTTTTCCTTTGACTTCTACCTCGGCCAATATCTCACCTTGTACATATGAAAATGCTTGGTAAATACCCTTTGAACAGTGAAATCCTGATTCACAGAGTTCAATTTCACCGTCGTGTTTATACCACACACCTTTTTTCCACTTAAAGTCTCCGTGAGATGATTTATTGCCTTTTAATAGAAATTTATATCTTTTAGTCATTGTCTTTCTCCATGAAGGTAGAATCCTTCTCGTTCTCTTTCTACCTCGGTAAAGCTTCCATCAGCATGTGCCATTAAAGTACCGTCTTGCAGCCCATCTATTTCGTTTAATAATCTCTGAGCTTTTATTAAGTAGTGATTTTTAAACTTTATTTTCTTCATTATTGTTTTCATTTTCGCCTTTCAAATTTAATAGTTTTCTATCTTAATTATTACCTATTTACTAACTCGTGTCAATAGATAGTTTATACCTTAAACACCGTACCCCCGTTGAAAGGCGAGACTATTAAACTCGCAAAGACCGAGGTACGGTGGCCGAGGTACAAACCAAGGCCAACCTAATATGGTTTATTTAGTCGTATCCAAGTCTGACAGGTCAAGGTCGTCAATATTAACCTCATCTTTGACCTCTGTCATAGGTAGCTTTCTATGTTCTACCTTAAAATCATGATATGTCTTTCCTTTTCTTTTCTCACTGTCTTTCTGACCAAGATATGTGATTCTTACCTCTTCCCCAATTTCAGTTTTTGATAATCTAATATCAAGTATTGTAGAACCCCAAACATCTGTTAAAACTCCATCAACACTTAATGTGTAGACTGTTGAATCGTTCTCACCGACATGTTCTTTCTTGCTCTTATAGATTCCCTGGATTGTTGCATCTTCACCTAGTTCCTTAAAGTCCCAAGTATTAAAGTCACTTGCATCTTGCCAAGGTAATTCATTTGTTTTTGTCATTTTATTCTTCACCGCCCTTTCCGTAAGTTAAACAATTAGCTATAGTAACCTGAATCTTTACAACGTCACGCGCCAGGTAGAGTTCATTCTTGGCCTTCTCCTGGTCATACACGGCCTGCTGATAGTCCCTGAATATATCTTTGAATCTATCATCGTTATTAAGCATTTCCCCAATAGCAGCATCTCTCATGGCCTGATTTGGTAAACTCTTAACTCTATCCATTTCCATTAACTTGCCTTTTAACAGATTGTATTTATTTTCAATCATATAGAAGGCAGCGTTAGCATTGTTTAAGTCCTCTGTCCTTTCTTCGATATTCTTCTGAGCATCCATTAAGTTAGTTATTACTTTATTCATTATAGTTCCCCCATAAAGCAAGGAGTCGTTGTAGCAACCCAAGCTTTATAATTTCCCTTACCATTACCCTCTATTCCGTCTCCTCTATCCCAAATCCAAAGACCCACTTCAGCATTCTTTTTAGGATCAAACATATCCTTCAAAGTATAGCCAAATTTGTTCATGACGGGCTTTTCCCATATTGGCCAATTTATCTGCATCAAGCCAATATCCCGGGTATCCCAGTTAACAGCATTCTCATTAAATCCTGATTCACACTTAACAACAGCGTGTACAACTCGGTACTCGTCCGCACCGAATGTATCTAGTAATATTTGCTCATTAGGAGTCAAGTTACTTACTGGTGTGTTTTCAACCATTATCTCTTTGACAATAGGGCTTAATACCTTTTCAGGTTCTCTATCTGTTACAACAGACATCGTGTTTACTTTAACTTCGATAGGAAATCTTATAATATGTTTTGCTGACCAATCGTTAGCAACAACAGCTAGCTCTGTGACGGTGAATACAAAAGCAGACAGTACCACGAGTACTCCAAGAGCTTTTAATAGAAACTTACTACGAGATTCATATCTTCCGTGATTATCTCTTAAAGGTATAAATTTATTCATTTATTTCACCCCGCTCTCCATAGTCTTCTGATGTTCTGTCACAATCACTCATTGCATGATCACAAGATAAGCAGTATCCGTTATCTAGGAAAAACTCTAACTCACCGAAGTCGGTGACTTTATGTCCGCACTTACATACATGTTCGTGAGTGAGAATGTCCTTGTATAGTCTCTTCTCGGCCTTAACTTGTATTCCTGCAAATTCCCAAGCTAGATCCGGAAGACCTAAAGTTAATAAACTGTAATAAAATTCTGAACCAAACTTAGTTAGTTCGTATGTTCGTTCTTTCATAGTTTTGTGCCTTTCACTAAATATCTACTATCAATAGAGTACACCATTAAGTAATGTGTGTCAATAGATTATATGTTGTCAAATCAACCTAATATTTTCTGCCTATATTTATCAGCTGTTTCTTTACTTAAGATAACTTTGCCGTTTTTAACCTTAGAAAGCAAAGACAAAGCAATACCAGTACGACGATGGAGAGCATTTAAACTCTCTCCTGTTTGCCATACGCTATTGTCTTCAAATATTTCAGTCGATTTCGTAACGATTTTCCACTTCATTTATCTTTTTTATTCCTTATAAGAAAGTTCAATATATCGGCTATACCTTCGCTCTCTATATCTATACGCAAGCCCTGAGAAAAGAAACTTTCATCTGGGGTTATATTATCCAGTAATTTATCTATACCTAACTGCATATGATCCAAAGAACAGAAAGATAAATCGCCACTTTCGTCAGTACAATCATCAAAGGGACAGTGATAGTTCCAAGAAAATCTAATATTAATATCCTTCGACTCGCAAATATCACACACTTCGACCTCTATATTCTTCATAACTCTCTCAGTGACTCTTCTCATTTTAATTCCTCGGACTCATATAATATTTTATCCAAAGGCAAAAATAGGTTAATACCCTTTTTATTCTGTGTTAAATTGTTAATCATCCAAGGCAGATAATCTGATATAATTCTCAAAAGTTTATCGTTATCGGGAAGTGCCGGCAAAACTTCTTCAGGTTTACCAACTACATCCTTAACAATCTTTGCCCAGGTGACGTTTTTTCCGTAATGACTTAAAAGTACATCTAAATCAGGCTCTTTACGAGCAACTGCTACCATGTTGTAGATAGATGATTTTCCTTTACCTAAAGACTTTCCAATCATTGGAATAAGTTTCTGTCCATACGTTGCTTCACGATCTGATACCCTAAAATCCTGCAATATACGTTCCCCTATTTGATAAGAGCCTTTAATAAGTTCTTCTGTTGAATTAAAAATAGTCTCTGTGGCTATTGCATTACAATCTTCTATGCAGCTATCTATCCAGTCGTTCATATTAGTATATTACACTATAGACTAATGTATGTAAATACTAAATCTTTATCTGATTAAACAGCTCGTATTTGCTCAAAACTGGGGCAAAAGGCATATAAAAAGTGCCGTTTTTTCTTTCTTGTCTTATTTCCTCGGCCTTCTTTTTACATCTATCCTGAATATCCGATATACCGTGGTACTTACGACCTTTATATTCAACTTTTAGAGCAAAGGTATTATGTTCTTCACAACAAAATACAGAATCTTCTCTTGAGTCCGCAGTACACCCTTCAAAATAACATTCTATTACTTTACCAGTTAAATCTTTCATAGTTAAAACTTTCAAATTTTATACTGTACGATCAAGAATCTAAATCTTGTTTCTCCGAAAACGCTTCAAAGTCTCTGACTAGTTTATCCGTCTTTTCATCTTCTTCATATTTCTTGTATCTCGAAGCTACCCCCTCTGATTTCTTATTTATAAGTTCTGTATTCTGATTTCTGTATTCTGTATTCTGTATTCTATCTAGTCTACCCATCAGTGTGACGGCAGTGTATAGACTAGTGTATAGACTAGTGTCCCACTGCTCCATAGCATTCCAGAAACACTGCGGTATTAAAGCAATTTCCCTGTTGTACGCTTTAATTTGATCTCCTCCGCCATATTGTTGATACTTTCTATGGTTTATAAGACATACCCAAGAACCTTGAGAGAATATTTTCTTATCCTGTTGTAATTTTTTGGCAATTTCTCTTATTTCTACTACGGGAAGTCCTGTTCGATAATTTATCTCGGCCGGGCTACACTCATAAACTCCACACATATTGGCCTTTTCATTGGTCATCAGGAAAAGAAATATTAACTTTTGTTCGGGTGTCAAACTTTCAATGTAAGTATCGCTCCAAAAGCGTGTATTAACGATTCTAGTTTTCATGGATTAATTCCTCCGCTTCTCTTAATATGCTATTGTTAGGGTCGAAGCTAGTTCTTCTTATTAAATCCCCAACATATCTTAATACGGTGACTTTGTCGTCTCGCACACCTCTCAAACACATAACCTCCCACTGAAGTTTTTTCTGATTTATTGGAGATCCTCTTTTTAAGGCCTCTAATTTACCAGATACAATTTTCTTTTTTCTTTCGACATAACTGTCGTAGAAACTTTGAGCCGAAGCTCTGTCGCAGTTTTTGGAGACGTTGAACGCATCCAAAGACGCTTTTAGGTAGTTATTCATGCTTCTATCCTTTAAACCCAATAGTCCCCCCTGCACAGAGTAGTAATGACACAACGAGTGCGAGGGAGGCTATCAGGTTCAAGTTTTTAAATGTATACCGTTGTGTCATTGAATATAAAGCTAAACCTTCTTTTATGCTCTGTCAAGCATGTTACAATTACTGGAAAATCATTGTAATAGCGCTATAATATAGCCATGAATATCAATAAGATACTAAAGAATATGGCCACTGAACGCTATGATTATTTTAGGTGTGAAGCATGTAAAAAGAAACATCGAAAACTAAAAGGAAGACATAATACTGTGTGTCAATGGTGTGCGATGATGGAACCTGCAAAGTATAAAGAGAAATATTTTACAAAATACACAGAAGAAAATACCCCACTAGTTAGGTAGGGTATTTTTTGTACACATCTCTCGGCTAATTTCCCGAATAAATGTGTGACCGGAACATTTCATGTAGTGAATAAAGTCTTTAATGGCTTTTTCTACATTACTGTTCGGATCAATTAGCTCTTGAACAGATTGTCCTTCTCCATCGTGTTCAAAGTAGCCTATCCATCTGATCTTAGCCAATTCGGCCTCCTATAATATCCACTTTGTTTATTTTAAAGCCAAATCGTTTCAACTCATCCGATTTTAATTCGATGGCGATGCCAAGTTCTGTTTGACATTCAACGTCAAAATTACTTGTGACCTTTCCGCCTTCGTCGATCGATGGATCGTACACGTGAAATATCACTGTCTTAGTCATGTCTGGTCTCCTTTCTAAGCCCCAAAACGAACCCTTCACTGCATTTTTATTCCAAAGTTGAGTTATTTACCAGCTAGATACTTTTTAAGCAAGTCAGTAGCTACATTAATTACGAATAAGGCGACAACTGCGTACTGTGAATCAGTAGGAACTATTTTAGCCGCACTAGCTAATAAAACTAATAGCGCTGGTCCTGCAAATATTAAAGTGTTAGTTAACCATCTTTGTATATCAGCTTTATTCAATGTAAATTTTTTAGAATCTTTCACGATTTAACACCACCCCTCAAATCATTCCAAATAGATAAAAGTCTATCAGTAATAGTATAGTTTGATAATGGCGTTTTATTTGTATTGATAGAATTTTCCATAACGGCTATTTTTGCATTTAAATCCATTATCTGATTAGAAAGTATGACATTCTGTGACGCATTGTCTTGTGCTTGTTGTTTCCACGCATCTCGGCTGCTACGCATGTCATTTAATTGCTGTTGCAATATATTATCGTCGCTGGCAGGTGCGGGGGTCTGAGTGCTAACTTGATCCAAAACATAGGGATGTAACCAACCGATAACACCACCCCAAGATGTAAAAGTATGTATTCTAGGAGGATTACCTGTTGGATTGTTCTGTTCAAAAACTGTACACGTGTTTGCAACTTTATCTACTGAATCAATTATTGCTAAATGACCAAAGCCACCGCCCCAGTTCTTATCCCATGTAATAACATCTCCCGTAACGGGAAATACACCTTTTTTGTATACTGTCTTTTTAAAATCTGTAGCTGGTGCGTTGTTGAAAATATCTTTAGCGTTACCCCAGACATGTCCTAAACCTAAGTTATCAAGCCAAACCGCAAACAAGCCCACACATTGGCCCATATTATCATCTGTATTACCGCAAGTTTTGCCCAACCATTTAGCCTTAAAGTCCGCATAATTAAGCATAAAAATATTCTCCTACTTTCCAATTAAATGATAAATCAGCAATGACGATAAAAGTCCAAGTAAGCCGATGCCAATGCTTAGTAAAACTGCTGTTCTAGTCTTTTCCACTTCTAAAGAATTTATGCGTATTTCGTGGTCGCTAATTTGTTTTGATGTGCCATCCGATAAGCCTTTAATATCGTCTTTCAATCCGTCCATTTTAGTCTCTAGTTTTATAAGTAAATCGTGGTCGGCAGAACTTGCCATATTTGCACTCCGGATAGCGTCAACCGCCGATGATGCAGCTGTTGCTAGTGTTTTTGTAGCCTCCATTGCCGCCTCAGCTACAACTTTCAATGCCTCTTGAGCTGCACGTTCAATTTTGGTTTGTTCAACTTCTTTCATAGTTATTTCAGTTTTTGGATAAACACCTTTTGGCATAATAAAATCTCCTATAACATGTTGAGCAGAAATGCTCCTCCAGATATTGCGGGATTGAAAGACGCACCTATATAACCATGTGAGTCGCTAACAGTCCAAGATAGCGTGGTACTACCAGATCCAGTTGGTATTAAATAGCTCGATGCTGATTTCGTATTATTACCTGTTAAAGCAATATTGTGAATAGAATTTTGGCCAGCCTGTCCTACCGCTACGGCACTAGATGTCTGAGAATATAACGCATCTACTACCACACCACCTGCTAGACAATCAACAGTGAGAGTTGGCAAACCTGACGTATTGCCTATTACATTAGCATGCCATGGATTTGCAGTATCAACACCAAAAAAGGTAGCAGCTCCGCATGCGCCTTCACCCGGATTTTGAGTCCAATTTACTGTTATAGTTTGTGCTCCTGATGGAGGATTAACACCAAACCATATTTCTACCTGACTTTGATTATCGGTCGCACCTTGTACTAGTGACAGCGAGCCACATGTACACGAGGATACATTACGACCACTGCCTCCTGAGTGAATAGCAGTTGTGACAACAATAAGGCTAGCATTAACACCTACGGTATGACTCCATGTATAAGGACTAGATATTTTTCTAGCTGATGTCGAGATAGAATCTATGGAGATCATTAAAGATTCTGGCCTACGATATACCCATCGTATGTACCAGCTCCTGTGACCACAAAACCAAACGTGTCTCTCCTAGAACCCACGGTAGAAAGTGTTGGAACAGTATTATTAGATGTCCAGCGTATTGTTCCAAACCACGTAACAGTTCTAGAACCACCACCGTCTTGTGTAATCTCCACTATAAATCTATCTCCGACTATGGTATTTGATACAGCTAGTGTGATGTTTCCTGCGGGCATAGTAATAAAGTGATTAAGAGCTGCTGATAAATCCATTGTGACAGTTGCTGAGGCTATAGGTGTGTAGGTAGTCATAGCACCACGTCTGTTAATTTCGTTGGCTATTGCTGTAAAGTTACTATTAACATCAGCTGATCTTGCAACTGAATTAGGAACAAATGACGCTGGTAAAATTGTGCTCATAGTTAAATGATATCCTTTTTTAAATCAAATCTTGCACTATACAGTTCTAACAGATGGAGACACAGGTAAACCTTCTTGTATAAGAGTATTTACACTTCTGGTTATCTCGTTAACTGTTTTTTCAAGTTCTGGAAATCTAGATGTGGCCTCGAGTTCTATTGAGGTACCATCATATTGTTTAGATACTATTGTCATAATATCAGCAGCTGTATCTGATATGGAGTTGTCCCACAAGTTAATATCCCACTTAAATACATCCCATAAAGGATCAACTGTTACTCCGTATTTAAGGTTTTTGATTTGTATACTGTCTCCTACTGAATATAAATCTATCTTATCGGACATATATGGGTCGTAAGCACTATCCCAGACATTTACATCCCATACCATGATATCCCAGAAGCTCCCTGAATTCACTGCATCAGTTACTTGTCCTGTATTATCCAGTATTGTTATAAGCGATCTTGACTCCGGTATAGAATTCTGATCAAGATATCTTTTCGCCACTAAATCCGATGTGGTATTGTCCGTCACATTGCCGTCCTCGATAGTATGCTCAAATAAACCATAAGAAGATTGCGAACCTGTTCTATCGTAACGATTGTATAAAGGAGTAACTCCCCCACCTACTATAAAAACCCTATTAGCCATGTTTTCTAGTCTTTTATAGACCTCCATTTTAGTTATATTTCTACCAATAGAAACTACATGATCAGGGTAAGCCTTGTTTACCTGTTTAAGCCAAACCACTCCCGATGCATCTATAAAATAAAACCAACCATCGGGGCATAGAATTATTATTTTATCAAGACATTCTTTAATTGTATTATTTGTAAAAGTATATGTGGCACTAACCCCCGTAGAACGTATAGAACCCTTATAGAAGACATTAACACCGCCATCAGCTCTATATTTATCAATTACATCCTGCATAATGACGGCTGGGTCTTTATTTGTATATGTTATAGTTGTGTTTCCCGATGCATCCTTTAAAACTCTATTCGAGAGTTCGGTAACATATCCTAGACACGTTATCTGAATATTCTGGGTACTGCCGTCAATGACAGGAGAATACTGTGAAATATATCCAGAGTATAACAAGATACCACTTGGAGACATTTTATCTCCACTGTAAAGTTGTACCTTGTTTCCTAATGCTACGTCTACATTTTCCCCAAAAGAGTTATACATTCTACCCAGAGTTATATTGAGTTCCCCACTTCCGCCATTTAAAACATCTCTAAAAGACGGCGTAGAAATTACGTCAGTTCGCCACGTTGTAATATAGTTTCCAGCCGAGTTGAAAACCTTGTAATAGAACTTCTTTTTAAACGCCATATATTAGGCAAAATATCGCGGTTGATAGTCCAATTTCCAAGAATATCCCGCGTTTATTCCACCAGAGAAATTAATAGTAAAACTATTCGATCCCGGTTCCCATCTAGAAAACACTCCAGTGAAGTCTGATGCAATACCACTATTGGTTACTCTAAAGCTCCTATAGTCTAGAATAACTGGATTATTTGGACTAAAAGTGCCTGATAATGTCACAAGTTCCCCTGTGCTAGCCGTAACAGTAAATAATCCATTTTGTATATATCTCGGAGTGATTGTTATAGAGGGCTCGGCGTAAACTGTACCTGATATGGTTACAGTACCCGAATAGGTTAAAGTGCCACTAATAGTATTACCAGATACTGCTGTATAAGAACTGTATGCAAAAGGATCAGGGCAATAGAATTTAGCGTCATATGTAACCATTGTAGCGTTATAAAATTGCGTAGGAATATCAATACTTTCAAGTACTGCGGTATAGTAACGATCAGTATCAATAAAAAGCGATATGTTTTCTATGGATAAAGCTTGCTGGAAATCATCAATATTCTGTCTAAGCTCTATAGACGTGTTGCCAAATATTCTTCCTTTAATCTCAATTTCTTTTGAGCGCCACTCCGAGGTAATGTAACGATCACCAGCACGAGTTGCCACAGGGCCAGAGATAATATCTCTTTGAGGCATTGATCTGAAAGTTACTTCCTCAATCAAGTAGTTAATGTTATCTGATAAATTCAAAGCATTGAAAAGCATTTAAAAAGCCCCCATGTTCGCAAGAGCAGACTGTCTTCCTAGAGCAGTCCTGACTTGCTTAACTATCTCATTAATATCATTGTCTGATCTAACAGATGGGTTATTAATATTTATAGAAATATTCCCGCCCATCATATTTTGTGTCTGCTGTGTATTAAATACCTTAGCTCCGGCAGGAAGTGAAACAAGTTCCGGGCCGTTTTCTCCAACCAGAGATAGACCTCCAGATGTTACTGTTCCACCAGTAGCGTAAGAACCACCACCCGAAGTAGACATTTTAATCCCGATCTTTGATGGTATTTTACTAATCCAGTCTATAAGTTCCTTAACTTTATCTATAAAACCAGTAATTCGATTTTCAACGGTCTGTATCTCGTCTAGCCATGCCTTGAATTTATCAATACACGCTGTCACAATTAACATTAAGGCTGTGATAATAAGAATTAATAAATCCAATGCTACGCCAATAAGAACAGCAACAACATCCATAATTCCTCGCATAATATCCCCAAGGGACTTCATCTGGCCTGAATTTAAATTAAGTTTCGTAAGTAAAAGTTCAAAGGAGGCCGTAAGTGTTCCTATTAAAGGTGTAACCATAGTGTCTATAATCATTCCCATCTCTTTAAATCTTGGAATAACATTATCACCTATCCATTTCCATAAGGTCTTCAAAGGCCCATTATAAAGCTCCATGACCTTAGCTTTCATCTTATCAAAAGCGGCTACCATATCGTTGGCAAATTTATTCCAGTCTATAGCCTCCATCTTCTTTAAGATGTAATCCAAACCTACCTCTAAAGCCCCTAGAACTTTAGCACCGACTGTTTCCATTATCTTTTCTTTTAAAGCTTGAAATCTATCCTTTTCCCCCTGTAGAGTTTTAGAAAAAGCATCCGCACTATTCTTAACTTTGTCCTGCACAAGTTGTAAAGTGTTAAGCATTGACGACACCTTGGGCAGAACTATTCCTAGATCCTTTAATGAACGACCCTGGCCCTCAAAAGCTAAAGACAGGGCGTGTGTGGCACTTGTTAAGTCCATACCTTTAGCACGGGCTAAATCCTCGGCAGCTGTAACCCCCTGTTGGGCGAGTGAGGCGCTTCCGGTTACAAGTACAAGTTTCGCATAAGCACTAGCAGCATCCTCGTTGTCAAAACCTAATCGAACTGCTGCATCCCCTGCCGCTTCCGCTCCTTTAGTGAGTTCCTCATATGATAATTTGAACTGAGCCGATGCATTCCTTAGAGTATTAGACCATATGGCGGTCTTGGCCTCAGCTTCGGTGGCTGCCTTGACAGCTTCCACCCCCATCGCTATAGCAAATCCACCTATGGCTATACCTGCCGTGAGCGCAACTTTTCCAACGGTTTCTAGTATTCCGCCGATGTTAGATAACATACCACCACTTTTACCGGCGGATTCACCTAGACCGTTAACTTCATTCTTTATTTGACCCAGTTCGCTAATAGCGGCTGCGCCTTCTACTGTGAAAATGATTTTTAGTGCGTCTTCAAACATATAGTTCTCCTACTTTTAATTCTACTTGGATTCACCCTCTTTATTGTCTAGTGAAGCTACACTTCTCTCTATAGAAAGCATCTGAGACCATGAATTGATTAAACGAATTGGAAGGTTTCTATATTCAAAGGGGGTCATGTGAAATTCACGACAGAATTGCATCTCTGCGTATTCGTGCGGAACAGATGAGCCTTTATTTTGTAATGCGCTTATAAGATTTCTGGAGAGTCGCTTTTTTTTTCAGCTTCCTCTTTAGGGTTGGCAATAGAGATATACTCATTTATAAGCCATGTAACAACTTTAATAGGGAGTGATTTAAATGACCCAACACTTATAGGTAGCTTTTCTTCGGCAGTCTTATAGAAGTTCCAATCCACAATCTGCTCACATAATATGGAAAGGTTAGCATCGACATTAGCTTTGTTCTCAATAGACTTCGCTTTATCAACTGTTGCTAGAGTTAAATCATCGAAGAAGTCGACCCAACCACCCTCGATAAAGGGGACATCCCTGCGCACTGTTCCTCTAAGTTCTGTTAGTAAAGGCATTTATTATGCGTAAACTGTTGATCTATAATTTCTTAATACTGTATCAAATTGTTTAGCTTGTAAAGGATCAACCTCAGCTACGAATGAAGTCTTTATAGCAAAGAAGTTATCGATTCCAGTATCTATTGTATTATCAGTATATGCTAATTTGGCAAAGTTAAATGTTAAGCTTTCGTTGTTACCACCTGCTAAAGCGATTCCAGAAGCAGTTAAAATGGCTGACTCTTTAGTGAAAGCTAGATAGGAATCCCTGTCGCTTGCAGTTTCAAAATATTGTGTCCATGTACCTGTTATCTGTAGTTGTTTCCAGAACACTCTTGATGCATTTGGCTGACCAGATTCAAATACTACATCGGCATTGTTATTGATGGATAATGAGAAATCGGTTACTGGTTGTGCGGCTGCACTTGCGGCGGCAATAAGACTTGAACCAAATTTCAAGTTGTATGATCCAAACGAGAACACTGTTCCCGATACTGTAGTTGGTGCTGTAGTTGAAGCACTTGTGGGGAAGAATCCTTTAAGTGAAGCCTTGGCCGTCATCAAGGCGTCTTTAATAGAGAAATCAATCTTATCAACACATACGGATGCAAACTTTTGATAATCCACACCCTGATAAACGTACATAGTAGCTGTTAAAGGAGTGTTTCCTGATGTTGTCGTATAGAAAAGATGATCGTAAACACCTGTTTGAATAGTATTTAAATTTTCATTACCTGTAGCTAGTTTTAAAAAGAATCCGACATTTAAAGAATCTATATTAAATTCCACTTCACCCTCAGACCATTTCTGACCCATAACAGAACTGAAATTCTGTGCTCGGGATGCTCTTACAGATATATCCTCTATTGGTTTGTGTTTTCCTTGAAATGAATTAGTAATAAAAGGAATAGATGTTGTAGCAGAAACTGGTGTTCCCGGTGCACTTTCTATGCCCAAACTTATTGATCCTAATCTTCCGAGTTGTAATGTCATAATTTAATCATATCCTTTTTTAATTTAGTAATTGCATTATCTCCATTTGTTAGCGTCTACGCATTTAAGAGATACTTCGATAAATCTAATATTCTGATTTTCCCTGTCTACATAAGCTGGAGAACCAATGAAAGGCTCACAATATATACAGTTTCCCCCGAGATTATAGTCCGCATCTATAGCTGAAATTAACTCCCCAGCCATCTGTCTTAAAATATCCTCTGATGTTGACACGCCAAAGTTCTGCTTATTCCTATCGATAAATATCTTAATTGAAACATCAAATACATGTTTATTACGGGTATTATCTAAAAATGAACTATCTAAACCCTTTAAGGTTATTGTGACAGCCGGGTAGCCACCCAAATCCGTAACTTCCGAATCAAATATATTGGCAGTTCTTATTGAGGCCACCGATGGTATCAAAGTGATTTTCAAATATGAAGATATAGCCTGAAATCCTGTACCCTGAAGCATTACCTTCCTCCTAATAAATTTTTAATGGCATCATTGAATGTCTGTAATACCCAATCCTTTTTACCTTCGTAAGCAGGTTGCATATACGGCTGTGGTTTAGTACCGGGATGTTGTACCGATTTCATAGGATGATCTGCACCCGGCCAGAATAAGGCCCTCTTATTAATAGGAGTGATCTCGTGTGCCCGTGTTCCCATCTCTACATAACCTCCATAAGAGGCGATATTGGCATCCTGATACACGATCCCCTGCAATCCGTTGTTTAATACCTGAAACTGTATAGAACGTCGTAGCGTGCCCGTTTTGTACGGTGCAATGGATTGTGCGTATTCCTTCACGCCTTTAACGGCTAAAGTCATGGTAGTTCTTATAGCCTTATCATATTTACTGGGATCAATCTTATTATTAAGTTGTTCTGTACCTTTTATTTGAATGTTCCAAGTCATAAAATCTCCTCCGCTATATATTCTCCGTGCTGTCCTGCGCCGTAATTATAATATTGTTTACCCTTAATAATAAATTGTTGTGTCGTTCCTGACACCGTAACACGATCCGTTTCTAAAATACCCGATACCGTTGTATAAATTGTATAGACTTTTCCATAAGCACCACCATATAACGCAGTAGTTTCAGGTGATGAAGGTTGTATGTTAGCTCTTATCGCAGATAAAGATAAATCACTTATATATCCTTCTTTGCGAGAAGTTCCAATATCTAGACCTAAATGTTCAATTGATATGTTTTTATCCAATAACATTACCAAGTTACACGACAATACGGCTGTAACAAGGCCTGTGCCATTTGCATACCCTTGCCGACTTTAAAGCCCTTAGTGTCAGAAGTCCTTCCTCCAAAACTTTGTGATAAAGAACCTTGAGAAAAAGATTGCAGAAAGTTAGGATTATCGCGAAATAGCAATATATCAGATACAACATAGGCTGCAGCCAGTTTTACATCATCGGGCAAAGTATCATAACCACCTGTGTATGATATTTCCATCCAAAATTTAACTGACGCCAAAGAGAATAGATTCATTTTGGCAGTAGGTGTGACCGTTGATATCGCAGGTAGAAAATAGAGAGATGGATAAACCACAGTTCTTCTATTTTCTGCTACCTCCAGTACTGATAGATTGTTATTCAATGGATTAAGATTAAGATCGACTTTTACAGCGCCAATCCCAAACCTCAACTGTGTAACAATAGGATTATTATAAACATCAAAATGAAGTGGTGGTTTTCTAAGGTTAACTACCACGTTGTTAAATGCATCTACCTTACCCTCAGACTTCTCTAGTACAATATTTTCAGACATCATTCCAGATAAAGTAGTTTGAGAGTTATAACCTAAATAGTTATTGATGTATGTCTCAGCCGCGGAAATATAGCCAGCAAAAACCGCATCGGAAATCTCCGGAAAAGTCCGGTTCATGAAACCCTCTACATATGTGCGATCAAGATATCCAATCATATAATTCAATTATGCATTAAAAAGGGTTTTTAGTTGCCGGTGAGGTTCTTAATACCTTATTATTTTCGTGTATTAATCCCTCTCAAGCGTCCGGCCAGCATCTTGTCTTTATGTGACAATTAAGGCTTATTGATAAGCAAGTCCGCCAATTTTCTTCTGATGAACCTCGTAAATCACTTTCAAAACCGAAGTCTCATACACACGAGAGATCACTGAGTGATTTGCAGTTGCAGGTTCGTAAACTGATAATGGATCCAAATCTTCTACTTCTATAGCATTTTCACCATTTGGTTCAGTTATTGTCAAAAGATATCCCCACGAACCACTGTACCTTGACGAAATGACATCGATCAAAGAACCATCAACAGAATTGACGATCTTTGACAAATGTATTCCACCAACGCCAGCTCCTTGGTTATCAACTACGATTCTTTGAATCGAACCACTACCTTGTAAATCGTCTGCCAAAGCTTTGATTTGGTATGGATTTGCAACAAGTTTCTGGAATACTGCACCATAGCTCCAGTAAGGAGATAAGATTTGTGCGGCAATGCCGGAAGCTGTTAATAGTGATAAGGTTCCTGAGTTAGTCGTTAAGGTCTTACCTAAACCATCGAACTCTGTTGAGTCAATAGAACTATCTCCGTTTAGGATCATGTTCTCTTCACCTAACATAACTTCGTAAGTTTTAAAACGAACTAATTCATCTCTAATCGCTTGATATCCTCGGCTCGAGGCAATTGCTTGTCGACCTACTTCAACATCTGCTCCTAAATTCTTATAAGCGGCAGTCGTAACTGACATTGTATAAGTTGTAGAAGTGTTTGGTTGACCAGCGTCGGCAAAACCCGCTTTATATCCCGTACCTGCGGTGGAACCCGAAATAGTTCCTGTTCCTTTGTTGCCCGGTGCTAACTGTGAAGTTAACATTTTCCAAGCAGCAGCTTGACCAAAACCTTTAGTTCTTGGCAATACCGATCTTAACGGAGTTGCTGTTGGAACCATCAGCTTTACAACTGGATCAAGGTTTTCAGGTGCAAAAATAGAACGAGCAGCAGGACTGAATGCATAAGTCGAGTTTGTGGTCGCCTTCTGCATCATATCTTTAAGCTCACCTAATGTTTTTTCTATATCTGTCATAATTTCTAATCACCTACTTTCAAACAATAATAAATACACTTACAAAAAGGCTAGAAAATATATATTGAAAATGGGATTATTAGGCTTGTCGACGTAATCTCATGATCTCAATAGATAAGTCACTAGCCTCTTTTTCTATAGCTGAGTCATGTGGTTTAGCGAGAAGTTTTTGTAACTCATCGCCCCTAGCCTCTGCTTTGGCTAATCTTTCCGATACATCCCCTGAGGTGGTACCGAACTTTTCTACTGCGACATAAGACGCTTTTGCCTTTATGGGTAAAGGTGTATTAACAAACTTAGCAATCTGATCCTTTAAAGAAGCTAGTTCAGCTTCAATCTTGATCATATCGCCAGTTACTACACCTACTTCCATCTTTGCTTTCGCATCAGATGTTTGGTCTTCAACCTTCTTTAAAAGGCTGGTTAATTCATCTACTTTCTCTAGCACTATACTGGTGTTCGATTTAACACTATCAGTATTGTTCTTCTTTATTTGCTCATCGACAACTTCCATTATTCGATCGGCAAATTTAAGTCTTAAAGCATCAATGTTACTTTGTGTTTTGTCCATCGACATTTTCTCTAAAACTTCATTTATAGTGCCTTCATCTGGCATCGTTCCTGTTTTTAAAATATCCTCAACTTTTTCAAATACTGACTTCTCAGACATTGTAACTTCCTGAGATTCAGCAGTAGGTTCAGCATTTTCTTCGTCGTCTTCTTCGGCATTTAGTTCTTCGGTTTCTCTTTGTGCTCTGGCAACTAGAAGTTCCCCTAATGTTTTAATTTCAGCAGCTAATTTGTCGGCAAACTCTTCATCCATTGGGTCATTGCCTTCCATTTGTCCATCCATCTCGATATATTCTTCAAGATCGGCTAATTCTTGTAGAATACTGGCGAATCTAGCAACATCGTAAAGGGATTTCTTGATCTCTGGTTTATCAACCTTCTCTTCAACCACAGCCTCTTCTTTTGGAGCCTCCGTAGTGACGTCAGGTGCATTTTCTATAACCGCAGCAACTATCCCCGTGCTATCTCCCTCAGTTGCAACAACAGTCGTTTCAGGCTCTTTAACGACCTCTGCAACAACTGGATCAGCATCGGCCAATTGCTCGACTGGTTCTTTGACTTCTTCTTTTGGCTCATCAACTTTAACCTCCTCTTTAACTTCTGGTTTTTCAACATCCATATTTATATTATCCGCCTTATAAACGTCAAACTTGCATTCTGGATTTGCTGGTCTATCAACAAGGGAAATTTCAGACAAAGTAAGTTCGGTGATTTCGTTTGCGATCATCTGTTTAACACGTCCACCAATAGAAAACCCGTTATAAACGCCTTCCTCTACCTTCTCCCATTCATCCTTATCGACAACTTTAATTCCTACATACATGCCTTTTTCATCAATTGAAGCTTCTTTGGTTTTACCAATTGCTTTTGGCTGGTGCATAACACGAACATTAGCCCATTTCATGTAATCGGCCATTGCATTTTTAATAGCATCTTTGCTAACTATCTCTCCCTGAGAGTCTAGAGCCTCAGTAGTAGCGTATCCATAAACCATATGTAACTTGTCGTCTTTTTTAGTTATTGGTGTATATAGTGTTATCTCATGCATAGTTCTATTATTCCATTTTGCCATCTACTTGTTGCACATCTTTTGGAACACCCTTGAGCATTTGATAAATCGGTCTAATTATTTCTTCCCACTCTTTTGGAGAATATTTTAATGTATCAATAATTTGAATAAGGATTTGGATTTGACTACTAGTTAGTTTAATATTCATATTAATTTAAAACCGCCAGTCTATACGAAACACCTGCCACAGTAACATTTAGATATGACGTAGTATTTAAGGTGTATCCGGAACCACTTGTAACTCCTCCCAATGCCCATTTATTAGTTCCACCATCACTTGACAAAGATACTGAGTCAAAATTTCCTGTGTGATCTAACGTAGCCTTAATATAAGAAGTACTATCAGTTCCTCCAAAGAAGAAATGTATATCATGATCTAGTCCGTCTACAGCACCTACACCTAAATAAAAATCACTATCGGCTGTCCAGAGGTAAGATGAATTAGCTCCATAAACCGCATAATTGGGATCACTGAATGTTGAACTGGTAATTCCCAAGTCTAAATACCCTAAACCGTTATCTACCGTTGCAAAATTGTTTAAGCAGCCAATGTCACATGATGCTAAACTTCCGGAATTAGGATTTTGAACATTAACCGCATGATATCCGTTCACACTTCTTGTGACATATAAACTAACTTGTGGGTCTAAATTACCAACAGGCTGATCGGGTCCAACTTTAACCCACTGATGAGACGTATCTATTTCAAAGCATTGAGTTCCATTTGTAGATTGAACTTGGAATATATTAGATGAATCTACTGCTGGTTTAATAACCATCATTCCAGTAAAGACATTATTCCCATTTAACGTGGGAACATAAGACGGCTGTTGTCCAGCCTGATTAAATACTATATACTCTAACATAGTATTATTATCCTATTTTAAAGAGTTTTAATTGCCTACGTGATTGTCTCTCTACAGATCTTTACTTTGCCGCCTCTTGATTGGTATAACTAGATGCTGCTATTAGTGCGTCTTGTAATGTTGCCATTACTAATAACTAAAATAATGAGGGATTTTATTCAACTAGACAATAATCTCACCATCTATAAGCAGTGATGGCTTTGCCTTTGACACTTTCATATCAAGGTTCGTATCAATTGTTGCTTTTTGATCTAAAAGTGCGTTATGTTCTTCTGGAGACAACCCCGAACCTGACGAGTATGAAAATCCCTCAACTCTATTAAAGTTTAAACACACAGAAGCCCCGTTTGTTAGGTCGAAAATATTTGTTGCAGCCCCGCTGACTGGCGTGATGTTAGCCCCCGTTAAATTTAAGGGATTTGAGGTGTCTTGGTTTATTATCTTCATCGTATTGGCAAAGATGTAGTGTGTGGCATCTGTCGCAGTGATATAAGTCCCATCCTGATCGCGAATTCCAGCTGCCGTAAAAAGGTAATATTGATACCAGTTGTAGATTCTTTGTCCTGTCGTTGTGTTATCAGGGTCATCAACGTATATACGAATTGTTGCCTCAGAAATTGAACACTCGGTTACAGTTGAACCGTCAACATTAGCCGTTTCATAAATTGTATTTTCAACCTGTGTGGCTACAAAACTTAATCCTGTATTCGTCACCGTCCCTGTTTGGGTGTGCCAATAGTAGGCAGGAGTAGTACCTGAAACATACATTAAACGAATACGAATAGAATGGTCTGCCCCTGTGTGGATAAAGACTAAACTTGATGTTGTACCTGCAACAGTGTTGTTAAACAACTCCGAACTGGATGTTAAATCGTAAATTTGTAGTCTTGAACCTGCGACTATTGCTGATAGATTGATTTTGACTCTGGTAGTAGAAGCATCGGCTAGAATACCTGTGAAGTCACCTGTTCCTGTCATTGTGTAAGTTCCAGTGCCTGACATAACTAACTTCTTACCAGTAGCAGTAACGGTTATCCCTGTATTAACTATGAATCCCCAATTTGTTGGCAAGGAGAAAGTATTACCATCAGCAGTTGTCATTGGCACTGTCTTGGCTAGATTTGCAGCCGTGGAAGCCATTGCCTGGCAATAATCATAAATCTCTTGCATTGTGTGATTAGAACTTAGAGTTATTGTTTTAGCTGTCCAGTCTATTGCTATTCCTGTATAAGCCGAAGCGGTAGCAAAAGAGGCTGAAACATAAGGATTAACGGTTCTTAAGGGATTAGTTTCATCAAAGGTATAACCATAAAAACGAGCATTAGTGATAAATGGAGGTAGAACTAACCCATCAAGATATACTAAACCTGACGCATTATTAGACTGACCTGAAATAGTAACTGTTAAATTTCCTGCTGCTCCACTTGTTTGAGTGGCCGTCAAAGAATAAGGTTGCCAAGTTGCATCGTGTCCCACATCAACCGTTGCAGTAAATACCACAGGGGTTATTCCTAAACCTGTTATGGTTACTGTGGGGGCAGTATATCCTGAACCGCTATTCCTATAGGAAGCGTTGTATTGGAGATTTCCCATAATAGTAACAGGGACTCCGCTAACAGTTGGGATAGTAATTGAATAAGTTGTAGTTCCTGGATTGACTGTCTGTAACTTTACGGAGGAAGTGGAATTTAGGTAAGTAAAATTATCCCTTATCCAGTTACCATTTGGTAAATAGAGTTCTTGTTGGGTAACATCAGCATTTTTATTTACATTCTGAACTTGAAAAGCTCCCACTAAACCATATATTTGATTATTAAAATTTGCACCAGTAATACTACCGAAATTACAATTAGTCGTGGTGACATTGGTAATTCCTGGATTATTAGAACTAAAATTATTTTGATTATTACAAGAATTATTACCAACAGCAGGATAATTTATTCCAAAGTCACAATTAACAAAATTTATAAAAGAACTACTGGCAACAGCAAATACATAATAACTTGAGGTTATCTTACAATTAGTTAGGGTTATTCCGAAACTTGTTCCCGCATATACAGTGTATCCTTGACAACAAATAAAATGACAGTTAGTAAATTGAATATTCAAACCCCCTGATGAATAATTACTATATATCGAATAAGAAGAAGTGAAGTACGAAACTGAATTAGTTACTTGTAAATAACAATTTTGTTGCGCACAAAAAGCATAACCGTGGTTGACATAAACAGCTATATTATTAACAGTTATGGGTGTGCATTCCCCAAAATTGGCATAACCGTAACAAATTCCCCCAGAAGTACTCCTATATATAGCTAAATCAGAAACATTGGCGTACACGGCTGTGGCAGTAGGACTGTTATTTGAGTAAAGGTTTAAACCACCCTCTTTTACAGCAACTATAGTGACCAAAGTATCAGTACCTGTAGCTGATCCTAGATTCCAAAAAGAAGCGTAGCGAAGATAACGAGTATTAGTTGAACCTAAATTAGCATGATATAAAGTTACAAAACCAGGGTAAGTATCACTATAATTTTTGAAGGTAACATTGCTTGTGAAATTACCAACATCGACTCCATTTAGATGAGTATAGGTAAAGTTACTCGTAACTGTAACATTATTTCCCGAAATTCCTCCAGTGGCTATAACTCTAACTTCAGAGCGAATAGTTCCATTGTAAACATCAGTTGAAGCTACCACGATAGTATCTCCGTCTGCCCAACCTGTAGTATCGGCAACTGTTACAACTGCCTGACCTGAATTAACTTGTGCCGTAGCCGTAGTATTAATAGTTTTAGTCTTACCATAAACATAGAAGTTCCCGCCATCAGCGCACCATAAACCATATTTTCCATCTACAGGAGTAGCAGAATAGTTGAGAAGTATAGTGTGTGTATAGCTCGTAGGAATAGCATCACCGCTTTTTCCATAGTCAAAAGTACCGCCATTAAGAATCACCAAATGACCTTTACAGGTTAAGGAGGATGAAGCAGAACGTGAAGCCTTTAATGTTCCTGACACCTGAATAGCTGAAACGGTGTCATCTCCCCAAATATAAGTGTTTTCAATCGTAACAACGTGACCTGCAGCAATAACAACACTATCTCCCTCCACAGGTACAGCTCCACCACTCCAAACGGTAGTATCAGAAGCCAAACCTGTTTTCTGTGATGTTCTTACTGCCATAGTCCCTCCCATTCCTTCAAACTGTTAATCTCAGTTATCTTCTCTCCTTCAACTACAATTAGTTTAGCAGGGTCATCATCACACCGCCAAAGTTGTTTGGTATCTTTTTCTGTAACCCATGAGTATTCTTTATTTCTATAAATCATGCCCAGCTCGAAACTGTCACGGAATTTGTTACATTGTTTTTAGCTACTGTTTTAGTATATGAGGTACTACCGATTGTCTTTACGACTGTGGTTGTTGTAACATCGCCTACTGTGGCCTCGGTGGTTGTTATTGAAGCATTACTCTTGGAAGGGTCAGTGGGAATAGTTTCTAGTATCTTTGTTTTACTCTGACCACTAGATGAAGCCGCTACATAAGCGTCAGCCAATGCGTTATAGAAATGCTTCCCATCAGTCAAACGAACGGGAACATATTTAGAGGGATTAGCCTTACCCGGAGTATCCCCCTCACCTGTTGGAAGATCTATAGTCGTAGGATTTGTAACCTCTACCTTCATTTTACCCGGGAATACAGCATCTTTTTGATTTGTTATCTCCACTTTCTGCACATCAGGAACCGCAACAGGATTAACAACTTCAACTCTTTGAACGTCGGGAAATTTAGCCTCCTGTTGATTTGTTACTTCAACCTTTTGTACTTCCGGAAAAGAAATATCTTTTGCATTAGTTATTTCAACTTTATGCATATCAACTTGAATTTCTTCTATCTTTTTCGAAAACTGTCCGATGATCTTATCGAAACCTTCTTTTAAGACTTGTCTAATAGAGCCGGCAGATACATCCTGCTCCTTCTTGGCCTTATTTATCTTTACGTTTTTATAAATATCGTTCATTGTTCCTCGGGTAATAGTCCATTTAAATAGCAACGACAGTTTGGATGCAGTGGTGGGGCATCATCTCCACTTGAAAAATTTTCATCTGCATTGACTATTTCACCATCCATATCAGCACAATCTGGACATGTCATTTCGTCTTCTGATGTAACCCAAACCTTCTGAGTAATACCATTCTCATCATAAGTCTGCAGTTCCCCCTGCATTGATGCATTAGCAACCTCCGTATTAACAATTGTATTTGCCCTTTCATCTGATATTGCATCGTATTCGTCTGATATTTGTGAAGCAATTTCAGCATTTGTAAGTAGTTGATCCTTGCCGTTTATTATTGTGTTAATTAGCCAGTCCTTTGTTGTATTATCCAGAGAATCAATTATATATGCTTCTCTGTCTCCTAATATATCCATAAACTTCTGGTTTGTCATTTGAAAAGAAGCAAGACCCAACTTTCTTGCTGCATTTGAAGCACCGTAGCCGAAAGACCATTTAAGATATCCTACAAGATCGGGTATGTCTACTTGAGGCATCTCCGAATCAACATCGTCGCCAATTGCTTTCTCCATCTTAGTAAATGAGGCAATCTTGTCCTCTAACGTAAATGGTTTTATCTGTTTTAATAGGGCTTTCTTAACTGCAACCTTAAACTTATCAAATTTAGGGTCTTGAATAAGTCCATCAATAGGATTTTGTCTTATAAGTTTGGCTCTTTTGAATACATCTTTAACATCCTCCAAGCTTTTAACATGTCTTAGGCCGTTCTCGATAATTATCTTTGCTGATTTAGTCAACGAATCGTCCTCAAAAGAACGATATACTTTACCTCGTAACTTAAAATCTTTTGTGGATTTCTTTTCCCATAGAGATAACACATTGTCCAGACCATTCATTTTTCCTGTTTGAGTTGTTGTAGGCATATCATTTGGTTGCTCTTTTACAGGTTGATTGGTGCCACTAACTGTATTTGATTGAGGAGCTGCATTTTGTGCCGAAAAAGTAGCATTAATCTCTGTTAAAGGCACTATTGTGTTTCCGACAATAACAAAAGGATCAACTCCAAGTCTTGGTTCACCACGATCTTCACGAACATCGTCAGGACTAATAACACCTAAAGGGATAAGCTCTTTAGCGTCTTCATTAGTATATTTAGATTCTAAACCCATAAATTGAAATCTTAATTCAGGATAACCCATATCAACTTCAAGTATTTCGGTAAATATATCCTCAATAAAGTGAGCCAACGGCCTTAAACCTTTTCTCATCTGAATATCTTCTTGGCTACTGGCATTCTCCTTGTATTGTTGCAACGCTAGACCTAGTTCTTGAGCGGTAACATCAAATAACATAGCAACCTTACGATCTAAGTAGTCATAAAATTCTTTAAATTGAAAATCGGTTGGTTTTGTTACAGGTTTCCAATCTGAACCGCTCGGTAAAGGTACACCTTTTGCTTGTTCACGAGGATTACTCATCAAAGCATCAAAGAACGTCTTATATTCCTGTATTTGCTGTGGTGTCCAATTCTCGGGAACTGTATAAAATCCCATAGGCAAATTGCCGTCCGATAAATAGGCTGTATTAAACATGGCTGCCTTAATAGACGCATCAACAGTAACAACTAACGATTCTAATGGCGATAAACCATAAGGAGTTGCAGTGCGAGGGTTCATTCTCTCGTATATAAGCTCGTCAGTGGTCATTTCCGCGGTCTTTTTACCAGCAATCCATTGTTCAAACCCAATATCGGGTGCTCTTGCAATTAGTCCCGAATCATCAACTACCAACTTAATAGTGGCACCATCAATAGGCACAAGTCTTAAAAGCTTACCGCCTACAGTTTTTTGCTTATAAAGACATGCGGCGTCGAGAACTAATGTATCCTCAATGATTTTGTCTAGTATTTCTCTAAATCTAATACCGGGGCCACCAATCCTGCTTAACACTTGTCTTATAGTGTATATAGCTTCGTCAGAATATGACTTTCCGTGATCTGGTTCAGAATCTACAACATCCCATTGAAGTTGAGTGATTTGTCTTTTCCTTAGATTAATAGCAGCACGAGTAGTCTCGTGATTTACTGACATTGATCTTAAAGTAGAGAATGTAATACCCGGACCAGCTACTCGTCTTGCAGCGTCATTAGATTGTGTTTGATATTGATAAGCCATTGCAAATGTTTGTGGTAATTGACTTTGAGATTTAGACATTTTCTCATATAGCTTGTCAGTGACCTTATCTACAAGGGCTTTGCTTGCATAAACAGACTTTGATTTTGCTGCGGTCTTCATAATTCCATTTTCCTATTTTTATCTCTTTTTATTGCGTCTATAACCATAAGTCCTTCTAGCCTAGCAAAACATTTCTGTCTAATACGTGTGATTGTAGAAGGATGTACGCCCTTCATCCAAGCTATTTCAAACGGTGAAAATCCATGTTCGAGAGATAAAACTATAAACCTTTCGGTATCATTAAGCATTTCCCTCATAATGCTTTGGAATCTAACGTCACTATCGTCGAAGTCTCTACATCCATCACTTGAAATCAATGACAAAGTATCAGGAGAATTCTGGTATCTTACCTCGAGTTCGTCCTCGTCGTACGACTTTTTCATCTTGCACCGTGACAATTCTTAAATTTCTTACCACTTTCACACCAACACGGGTCATTGCGCCGTAATTTCTTATCGGGGATAGCTAATGCTTCCTCAAATATATTCCTCCATCTCTCACCCACACTATCCCAAGTCCAGTTATTAATCAAAAACTCATAGGCTTTATCCGCTTTATCCTTATATTCCTTGTAGTTCTGCGCTATTGTAACAATCTTATAAACCGCGTCAGCAACATTTGTAAGTGGTCTTAGTCTTTCGTTATCACTAGACATAACAAACCATTCTGATATACCTGTGCCACAACCCATTAGAGTACCGCGATTTTCTAATATCTCGGTCAGAGAGGTATTATTTGGAGCTACAACAGGCACCTTACAAGCCATAGCCTCAGTAACAGATAATCCCCAACCTTCTCCCAGTGTGGTTGTCATAACTAAATCCGAGGCATTGTATATATAGTTCATTGTTTCCAGTGGTAAACCATCATGCTCATCAAAGTTTTGTGGAAATAGAAAGTCGTCCTGTGTAAGACCAAAGTTTCGCCCCATCTCGATAATATTCCCCCCTACATCTTGTGCTTTCATATGTAAATAAAGCATTGCATTAGGAACTTGCTGCTTAACAAGGGCATAAATCTGTAAAGTTCGAGCAATATCCTTTCTTGGCTGATTCCTATTAACATTAGTGATTAGAAACTTTCCGTCTGCTTTACCAACAAAGTAAGAGTGTCTAAATCTAGCTACATCCTCTTTATCCATCGGTTTAAATACCCCCGTATCGGTTCCATGAGGCATTACCTTAAGTCTTTTAGCAATATTCGGGTCTTGTTTAACACACTCGTCATAGCCATAATTTGTGTAAACCACTGGAATATCTGCTAAAGAAACTGACTTTGTAATCCAATTCTCTTTGGGTGTAGCGTCAATAGGGAAATAAAATATCCATTTAAATGGTTTCTTACCTTCTGAAATAAGCTTATTTTTGATGTCGACTAATGTTTGACCAATAGGTTCAATGTTAAACGTATCTTGTAATATAAAAACTAAATCATATTGACCCGATGTTAAGAGATTTAAAAGCGCCTGTCTTCCGAATACGTCGCCTTTTGACAATAAAGATGCTGGAAATATCCTAACTGAGGGATAGGCATAGTTCCATTCTGTAGGCATACCAAAATAGTTAATACCTATGATATCTATTTGATATTTCTTAGTCTTTAGTATCTGAGCCGCTATGTTCTGTGCCACATTAGCAAAGCCTGTAGAGCAGGCAAAGTCAGATAACCAAAGGACACGTTTTAATTCTATTTTTTCTTCTTGATTTTCCATAGCCCACTCACGCACGCAAGGTGAGTAGGCGAGCTATAGATGCGTACTAACCTAAATTCTTCTGTCTTTCCTTATAGTATTCAACTGCCAGTTTCTGCTTGACTTTAGAAATATAAGCGTCGGCCTTCCTAGCAGATACTTCTTTGGCTTTATTGGTCTCCTTAACCACGATTTCCAAGTGCTTTTGATCTATACAGGGAATTATTAGCCAATGTATAGTATTTGCCCACGATACTCCCGACATAGTCCAAATATGAGGAACTATAGAATTAAAGTAACAAATAAACTTCCTGATTCTAGTAATCATCACCAACTCCCCCATGTCTTATTAGGATCATTAAATGGTGTCTTGTAGTACAGCCCGGGCATTTGATTTACATCCCCG
>Ga0265323_10000151_pt1 | contig 40635 bp, 30 predicted proteins | sample 41225metaG_FD_193580 | JGI IMG/M metagenome (GOLD analysis project Ga0265323, IMG submission 193580) | Rhizosphere microbial communities from Carex aquatilis grown in University of Washington, Seatle, WA, United States - 4-12-25 metaG | ecosystem: Host-associated > Plants > Roots > Rhizosphere...
ATACGGCGGGCGCGGCCGCGGCGTGCCCCGCTTGCCTTCAATCGAGGCCATGAGGGCGGTTTCCTCGCCGCAGACGAAGGCGCCGGCTCCCAGGCGGATATCCACGTGGAAGCTGAAGCCGGTGCCGGCGATATCGTTGCCCAGCAGGCCCAGCCGCTCGGCCTGGCGGATGGCGGTCTTGAGGTTCTTTACGGCCAGCGGGTATTCCGCGCGGACGTACACATAGCCCTTCTGCGCGCCCACGGCGTAGGCGGCGATGGCCATGCCTTCCAGCACGCGGTGGGGATCGCTCTCCAGCACGGCGCGGTCCATGAAAGCGCCCGGGTCGCCTTCATCGGCGTTGCACACGACGTACTTCCGCTGCTCGCCGGTCTTGGCCACGGTGCTCCACTTGAGGCCGGTGGGATAGCCGGCGCCGCCGCGTCCGCGCAGTCCGCTTTTGAGGACCTGCTGCACCACGTCGAGCGGGGTAAGCTCGGTGATGGCGTGGACCAGGGCAAAGTAGCCGTCGTGCGCGATGTAGTCCTCGATGCGCTCCGGGTCGATGACGCCGGAGTTCTCGAGTACGATTTTCTTCTGCCGCCGGAAGAAGGGATCCTGGGCGGAAAGCTCCTTGAGCCCTTCGGCGGAGGCGCCGGTGTCCAGGTTGCGGATCACCTCGGGCGCGTCTTCCGCGGTGACGCTGGCGTACATCTGGCCTTCCGTCTCCACGGCCACCAGCGGGCCGGCGCTGCACAATCCCATACAGCCGACGCCCTTGACGTGGACTTCGTTGCGCATGCCCGATTCGGCGACTTCCTTCTTCAGGGCGTCGAGCACCTCGGCCGCGCCCGAAGACTGGCAGCCGGCGGCCATGCAGACGCAGACATGGTGGGAAAACTTCTTCCGCGCCTGAATCTCGCCCTCGGCGATCTTACGGAGTTCCTCGATGGTCATGGATGCATGCCTTTCTGGATGCGAGCCAGCATCTCGGTGGGACCGGTCTTGCCGAGCACCGTGCCATCTATGACGGCCGCCGGCGCCAGGCCGCAGGAGCCCAGGCAGCGCGCCGTGACCAGGGACAGCTCGCCATCCGGGGTGGTCTCGCCGGGTTTGATGCCGTGCTGGCGCTCGACGGCCGCCAGCAGGGCCGGCGCGCCCTTGATATAGCACGCGGTTCCGGTGCACACCACGCAGGTGTGCTTGCCCTGGGGCTTGAGCGTAAAGAAGTGATAAAAAGTTGCCGCGCCATAGACGCGGCTGAGAGGAACCCGCAACGTGGCGGCGACGAAGCGCAGCGCGGTTTCGTCGAGGTAACCGAAACACTCCTGCACGGTATGGAGGGTTTCGATCAGGGCGTGCGGTTCGCGGCCATGGCGGCGGGCCGTAGCGTCGACGATCTTCCAGCGCTTATCGTCCGACGGCATTTGCGGCGGGCCTAAGTACGTCTGCATAGAGGGACAATAGCTGCACGTGAAATTCCAGACTTGTGTGTACGATATTTCAACAACTTGCAAAGCCTGAGGGAGCCGCGTGCGGGGGGATTGGCCCCATCGTGGGCCATAAGACCCATGTAATCAGGAGGATGGATTTCCTCAGGGTGTAAGGTGGACCTACGGCAACGCTCGTAGGGGAGTAGGGAATCGGCTAATCCCCAACCGGCCAGTGGCAGTCAATTAGTCGAACACCACTGTTTTGTTGCCATAACAGAGGATGCGGTGCTCCAGATGCCAGGCGACGGCGCGGGACAGGACCGATTTCTCCATGTCGCGGCCCTTCTTGATGAGATCCTCCACCTGGTCGCGGTGAGAGATACGCACCACATCCTGTTCGATGATGGGCCCATCGTCCAGGGCGGCAGTGACGTAGTGGCTGGTGGCGCCGATCAATTTGACGCCGCGGTGGAATGCGGCGTGATACGGCCGGGCGCCGATGAAGGCCGGCAGGAAGGAGTGGTGCACATTAATGATACGCGCCGGGTACTGGCGGACGAACTCGGGCGAAAGGATTTGCATGTAGCGGGCCAGTACGACGAGGTCGATACCGGCTTTCGATAGCCGGCGGAGTTGCTCCTCCTCGGCCTGCTGCCGGGTATCGCGGCTGACGGGGATGTGCAGAAACTCAACGCCGTAGAAGCGCGCCAGGGGTTCGGCATCCGTGTGGTTGCTGACGATCACGGGAATGGAGCAGAGCAGTTCCCCGGCCTGCTGGCGGTGCAGGAGGTCCACCAGGCAATGCAGGTACTGGGACACGAAGATGGCCACGCGCGGCGCATCGGACATGGAATGGAGTTGCCAGTGCATGGACAACCCGGCCGCCATGGTTTGGAATTCGGCGCCGAAGGCCGCCAGGTCGAATCCGTCCAGCGCCCATTCGACGCGCATGAAGAAGAGGCCGGCTTCGTGGTCCTGGTGCTGATCGGCGTGGACGATGTTGGCGCCGTAGCGGTAGAGCAGGCTGGCGACCGAGGCAACCAGGCCCTTGCGGTCGGGACAGTCGATGAGGAGGACGGCCGTGTCGGACATGGCTGCAACCTAGGGTAACAAGGGGCGCGGGGCTGAGGAAGGCCTTGCCGGCACGGTGGGCTTCGGAAACGGGCCTGCGCGGGCGGCGCCTGCTTTCAGAACAGGGAGTTCGCCGAGCCCCACGGGTGTCCACGTCACCGCCGGCGGAGGCCACGGTTGGCGAAGTCCGCGGCCCCCGATTCGAGCCGTTTCCGGTGCCGGACCCCTTCGAGCGTCAGCCTGTTCCGAGTCTGGCACCGGATGCCTCCTGTCTGCTAGCATACCGGTAAGATCTTATGTTTCACCGCGTGGCGGTGGGAGCGGTGCTGCTCCTTGCCGCCTCATCCGTCTGGAGCCAGGAGAAGGGGGCCGGGCGGCCAGTAGTCCGGATCGGCAGGGTGGCCTACGCGCCCGGGGGAGAGCCGTCGATATCGCCTAACCCGCTGGCCGAGTATCTGGAATCGAAGATCCCCGGGTACGCCTTCGAAGCCCTCGAACTGCCCAGCACCGAAGCCCTGGTGGACGCCTTCAAGAACGGCCGGCTGGAGTTCGCCACGGTTTCTCCCCTGATTTTTCCCGCACTGGAAACGCGCTACGGAGCGCGCGCCATCGCCACGGCGAAATACGGGTATTCGGCGGACAGGGAGACGGCGGTGTTTGCCGCGGCGGTGATCTGCCGGAGGGAGGCGCGGGACATTCAACGGTTGAGCGATCTGCGCGGCAAGCGCGTGACGGTCTACATCCAGCGCTCCATGGGATGGGCGGCGGCGTGGCGCGAGTTTGCGGACCTGGGCATCGATCCGCGCCGCGACTTCGCCGGGCTCAGCTTTGGAGGCACCCTGCCCGAGCCCTCCTGCAACGCCGTGCTGGACGCCGTCCGCGAGGGAAGAGCCGATGCCGGGGTGCTTCCCAGCCAGGGCCTCTGGCGGCTGACATTGGGCCAGGATCCCTGGTACCGGGTTTTGCCCGCTCCGCGAAGCGATGCGGAGTCCGAGGGGTTTCCCTTCGCCTTCAGCACGCGGCTCTATCCCGCGGCGCCCGTCATTAAGGCGCCCCACACATCCATCGCGCTGGCGACTTCGGTGACCCTGGCGTTGCTGGGCATGCCGCGCGGCAGCGAGGCCGCCGAGTGGGCCAATCCGGCCGGCTTCACGCTTCCGATGAGCTACGCGCCGTTGCGCGAGTGTCTGCGGCAGTTGCGTTTGGACCCCTATCAGGACTATGGCAAAGTGACGCTGGCCGGAGCTATCCAGCAGCACTGGAGCGCCGCCATCCTTCTGGTGGCTTTGATCGCGCTGGGGTTTGCGGCCACCACCTGGCACGTGGCGCGCCTGAACCGGCGTCTGCACCGTTCCCTGGAGTATCTGGACTATCAGGGACAGTTGATTGCGCAAACCAGCGAGGCAATCCTGGCCGCCGGGCCGGATGGCCGCGTCACCTTCCTCAACCGCGCTGCCGAAACGCTGCTGGGCTGCGAGCGGGAGGATGCGCTGGGGAACCTGGCCGAACAGGTCTTGCAGTTGAACGGGGGCGGAGAGGCGGGGCCGGAAACGCTGGCCCACCTGGCGGGGAATGCCAACTGGAGCGGTGAGCGACTGATCCAGCGGGGCAGCGGCGGCCAGCGGCGCGTCGAGCTGTCGGTTTCCGCGATGCGCGGCCCGGCGGGCGAAGCCGCCGGAAACGTGGCCTGCGTCCGGGACGTGACCGCGCTCCGCTCGATGGAGGACCAGTATCACCAGTCCCAGAAGCTGGAGAGCGTCGGCAGACTGGCGGCTGGCGTGGCGCACGACTTTAATAATCTCCTGACGATCATCAACGGCTACTGTGACTTCCTGCTCGACCGGTTGCAACCGTCCGATTCGGTGCGCGGGTATGCTCTCGAAATCAGGAAGGCCGGTGAGCGTGCCGCCGGCCTGACCAAGCAACTGCTGGCCTTCAGCCGCAAGCAGGCTATCGAGCCCAGGGTGATGGACGTGAACGCTACGATCCGGGAGTCCGTGCCCATGCTTCAGCGCCTGATCGGTGAAGACATCGTGCTGGAGACTCGGCTGGGAGGCTCCTTGGGACAAATCATGGCCGATCCGGACCAGCTCAACCAGGTCATCATGAATCTGGCCGTGAATGCCCGCGACGCAATGCCTAACGGCGGCAGGCTGGATATCGAAACCGCCAACGCCGAAATCGGCGTGAATGCCCCCGCCCGTATCCACGCCGAAGCGACTTCCGGGCGTTACGTTCTGATGACAGTCAGGGATACGGGACACGGCATGGACGAGGCGGTCCGGCAGCGGATCTTCGAGCCGTTCTTCACTACAAAGGAAGTGGGCAAGGGAACCGGGCTGGGACTGTCGACGGTCTACGGCATCGTGCGTCAGAACGGCGGCTGGATCGACGTGTGGAGTGAAGTGGGCGTGGGAACGTCGTTCAAGGTCTATTTTCCCCGCATCGATGCCTGTGTGCTTCCGGAGCGGATACGGACCGGCTCCCCAACCGGAGAGGGCGCCGAGACGATTCTTGTGGTGGAAGATCAGGAGGCCGTGCGAGCCTTCACCGCGGCGGCATTGCGGCAGCGCGGCTACCAGGTTCTCGAGGCTTCCAATGGCACCGAGGCGATTGCCGTGGCCGGCGGCTATCCGGGGCGGATTCACCTTCTGGTGACGGACGTGGTAATGCCGGGGATGAACGGCAAGGAATTGTCGGGACGCCTCAGGGACTCGCTTCCTGGTTTGCCAGTGCTCTTCGTTTCGGGCTACACCGCCGATGCGATCGCTCACCGCGGTGTCCTCGACCGGGGCGTCGCGCTGCTGTACAAGCCGTTCAGCCCGGATGAGCTGGCGGCGAAGGTCCGGTCAGCCTTGGATGACCGCTCCGAGTAGACCGACGGCCGCGCACAGGCAAGCATGAGATTGAAAGCATGCATGGCCACAGGTGAATGCGACTCAGCAAACACGGGGCGTTAGCCGGGGACGGGCAGCGGGCAACCCTGCCGCACAACTTCGGAGCGGGGACGGGGTTCAGGAAGACGTATGAGAACTGCCATTCGGACGCTGATAGCGATTGCCGCCGGGGTTGCGGCGGCGGGGGCACAGATTCCCGCGTTTTCGCACGTGATTGTGATTGTGCAGGAGAACCGGACGCCGGACAACCTGTTCTACGGGTTGTGCGCGCCGCCGTACGGGTCGGCCAAGACGTGCAGCACGGCGCCAGGGGCCGGGCAGTACGACATACAGACGAAGGATTGGGTGGACAAGACGTCGGCGACGGGGGTGAGGCAGCCGGGGGTGGTGGCGCTGGCGAATCAGTATGACTTGAGCCACGCGCACTCGGCGTTTACGGCGCAGTGCGACGCGGACGCGGCGACAGGGGCGTGCAGGATGGACGGGTCGGCGGCGGTGAAGTGCTCGGGGACGTGCCCGAGCCAGCCGCAGTTCCGGTACGTGGACAACTCGAAGGGGGTGGTGACGCCGTACCTGGATCTGGCGACGCAGTACGGGTTTGCGAACTACATGTTCCAGACCAACCAGGGGCCGAGCTTTCCGGCGCACCAGTTCCTGTTCGGGGGGACGTCGGCGCCGAGCGCGGCGGACGATGCGGCGGGGGTATTCGCATCCGAGAACATGTCGGGGAAGGGCGCGACGGCGGGGTGCATTGCGGAGGCAGGGACGACGGTGCAGTTGATCGACCCGGCGGGGGAGAACCAGAAGATGTACCCGTGCTTCGAGCACCAGACGATGGCGGACGTGCTGCCGGCGATGGAAACGTGGCGATATTACACGCCGAGCGCGGGGTCGATCTGGACGGCGCCGAACGCGATCCGGCATATCTGCCTGTCGAGCGGGCCGGGGGGGAAGTGCACGGGGGAGAACTGGACGGAGAACGTGGACCTGACGCCGGCGGACGTGCTGAAGGACATTGCGGGGTGCAAGCTGCGGAGCGTGAGCTGGGTGATCCCGACGGGGGCGAACTCGGATCACGCGAACGGAAACGATGGCGGGGGGCCGTCGTGGGTGACGTCGATCGTCAACGCGATTGGGGCGAGCACGGGGTGCGACAACCTGGCGGGGTACTGGGAGAACACGGCGATCTTCATCACCTGGGACGATTGGGGCGGGTGGTACGACCACGAGAAGCCGGCGGTGATGGCGCTGCCGGAGGGCGACTACCAATACGGATTCCGGGTGCCGCTGGTGGTGGTATCGGCGTACACGGCGGCGGGGACGATAAACAACGAGCGGCACGATTTCGGGAGCATCCTGCGGTTCATCGAGCACAACTTCGGGGTGAAGGAAGGGACGCTGAACTTCGCGGATGCGCGGGCGAAGACGGGTCTGAGCGGGTTCTTCGATCTGACCGGGAAGCCGCGGAACTTCCGGACGATTGCGGCCCCGAAGAGCGCAAAGTTCTTCCTGAACGACAAGCGGCCGCCGACGGATCCGGACGACGATTAGGGCGGGCGGTGGGCGGCGGAGCGCCGAGAGGGGTACAATGCCAACAGGGGGCTGGTCCCATGAGAACTCTCGGCGGCCTTTTCGTCGCGATGCTGTGTGCCGGAGGGCTTCAGGCGCAGTATCGAGGCAACCCGCAGCCCGTCGTCACCGGTGGCGCGGGTAATGCGGTCTTTCCTGGCGGAACGGCGGCGAACAACCCCGGGCTGATTCGCATCACCCCCAACGTGGTCTATCCGGGCGGAGGCGGCCCGCACCTGACGATTCCCAGGACCACCCCACGCCAGGTGCGGCAGGGCGCCACCGGCGTTTCGTACCTGTACGCCTATCCCCTGTACGTGCCGAACTACGATCCTTCCGCGTACGGCGATCCCTCTGCCGAGGCGGCTTCCCCTGCCGCGGCGCAACCGGCGCCCACGGTGATCGTGGTCTATCCGCAGCAGCCGGCGCCGGCCCCCGCCGAGACGGCCCGCCCCGTCATGCGGGTCTATGAACCGGAGACGGCGCAACCGGCCGGGGAGCCTCCCGCCGCCGAGCGCTACCTGTTCGCCTTCAAGGACCACTCGATTTACTCGGCGGTGGCCTACTGGGTGGATGGCGACACGCTGCACTACTTCACCAGCGGAGACACCCACAAGCAGGTTTCGCTATCGCTGCTGGACCGCGATCTGACCCGGCGGCTGAATCAGGAATCCGGAGCGGAGCTGAAGCTGTCGCCGGCGCCCAAGCCGTAGCGCCTCACTCCCACTCGATGGTGCCCGGCGGCTTGTGGGTGAGGTCGTAGAAGACCGCCGCCACGCCTTCCACCGCCAGCAGTTCCGCGCACATCGAGCGCAGCAGGCCTGGCTCCATGGGGACGGATTGCGCGGTCATGCCATCCACGGAATCCACCGGCCGCAGTACGACGGAATCGGGGGCTTCGGCGGAGCCCAGGGGGATGAGGATGACCGGGAACTGCCACACCGCGCGGTCGAAGCCGCTGTCGCGGGAGATGCGCCGCACGATGGCGTCGGATTCGCGCAGCCGCGCCAGGCGAGCTGGGGATAGTGTGGCGGGGCGAACCCGCATCTCCGCGACGGGCACGCTGGTGGCGGCCGGCGCGATCACGCGATTGACGCCGCGGATGCGGTTGATCAGGGCGGTGGCGCGCGCGTGATCCATGGAGTCGATGGCCAGCACCGGGGCGTAGGTGCGGGAATCGCCCTGCACGCCCACCGAATGGACCGGGACGATCCAGCCCTCGGCGGCGGGCTCCAGCGGGGCTTCCGAATCGGCGCACAGGCAGCGGATAGCCAGCCCGGGACCGGGGAACGGATGGCGGTCCAGGAGGTCAGCGGGCAGTCCCAGCTCGCGGCCAATCTCGCGCACCTCGTCCTTGTAGAACGATTTGAGGGGTTCGACGATGCGCCCGGCCTGGATGAGCTTCTGAATGCCGGCCACGCGGTTGTGGTGCGTCTTGATGACGGCGGCCTTGGCCGTGCCGCCGCTCTCGATGGTGTCCGGGTAGATGGTGCCCTGGCCCAGGATCCAGCGCTCGTCGGCCAGGCTGCGCGATTCGATGATGCGTTCCTGAACGCGCACGAACTCCTCGCCGATGATGTGGCGCTTCCGCTCGGGTTCGGTGACGCCGCCGAGGGGGTCCAGGAACTGGCGCTCGGCGCGCTCGACCGTCAGGCCGCCCAGGCCGGCGACGAACTCGGTTTCGCCCTCGCGCATCAGGCCGGTATCGACGTAAACGCCGCGCACGCGCTCGCCCCCCAGCGCGCGCCGGCACAGGGCGAAGGCCACGCTGGAATCCACCCCGCCGCTGACGAAGAAGAAGACGCTGCGCGCGCCCACCGCCTCGCGAATTTCGCGCTCGATCAGGGGCACGCGGTGGCGCGGGTCCCAATCGCGCTGGCAGCCGCACACGCCGAATACGAAATTCGAGAGGTATTCCATGCCGCGGGTGGTATGGACCACCTCGGGATGGAACTGGACGCCGTAGAGGCGGCGGGCGGGATCGGCCATGGCGGCCACGGCGCAGGTATCGGTGCGGCCGGCCACGGCGAAGCCGGGGGGAGGCTGCTCGACCACGTCGCGATGGCTCATCCAGATCTGCTGGCGGCCGGAGAGGCCGGCGAACATGGGGTCGGCGGTGGGGGCCAGATCGAGCGTGGCCAGGCCGTACTCGCCGCGCTCGCCGGGGCGCACGCGGCCGCCCATCAGGTGGGCCATGAGCTGCTGGCCGTAACAGATGCCGAGCACGGGCTGGCCGGTGGAGAAGATGGCCGGGTCGGCCGTGGGGCTGCCGGGATCGTAGACGCTGCTGGGGCCGCCGGAGATGAGGATGCCGCGGGCGAAGGCCAGTTCCGCCGCCGGGGTCTCGCTGGGACGCACTTCGGCGTACACGCCCAGGTCGCGGACCTTACGGGCTTCCAGGTGGCAGTACTGGCCCCCGGCGTCGAGAACGATGATCTGTGGAGTGGGCGTCAAATAGAAATGGTAGCAGGCCGGGAGAGGTTGGATCGCCGCCGGCGCGGCAGGAGCCGGGGCGGGCGGCGGCGCCGGGCGCAGTTTTTTCTTGCCAGCCCCGCCGTTTCGTCGGACACTGAAGGTTCAAGGAACTCAACATAAGGAGTACCACGCAAGTTGGAAAGAAACGGACGCAAGGGCTCGCTGGTGGTCGAGCCCACCGAGCGATGGACGCCCCAGGTTGCCAGCGACCTCTACGACGTCGCCAGTTGGGGCAAGGGCTACTTCTCGGTGGGCGACAACGGGCACGTGCGGGTGCATCCGGAGAAGGATCCGGCGCGCTCGATCGACCTGAAGGAACTGGTCGACACCCTGGTGCTGCGCGGCATCAACCTGCCCATTCTGGTGCGGTTCGCCGATATTCTGAAGCACCGGCTGGAGGAGATCCACAGCGCCTTCGAGACGGCCATCGCCGAGCACAAATTCCAGGGCGGCTACTGCTGCGTCTACCCCATCAAGGTGAACCAGCAGCGCCAGGTGGTGGAAGAGGTGCTGGAGTTCGGCAAGCCCTACCGCTTCGGGCTGGAAGCGGGATCGAAGCCCGAGCTGATGGCGGTGATGGCCCTGGCGGACAATGACACGCCGATCATCTGCAACGGGTTCAAGGACGACGAGTACATCGAGATGGCCATGCTGGCGCAGAAGATGGGCCGGCAGATCATCCCGGTGGTGGAGAAGTACACCGAGCTGCACCTGATTCTCAAGTACAGCCAGCGCGTGGGAGTGAGGCCGCGGATCGGGTTACGGGTGAAGCTGGCCAGCCGCGGATCGGGGCGCTGGAAGTCGTCGGGCGGGTACCGCTCGAAGTTCGGACTTTCGGCGACCGAGGCGGTGCGGGCGCTGCAGGAGTTGAAGGACTTCGGAATGGCCGACTGCCTCAACCTGCTGCACTTCCACCTGGGGAGCCAGATCACCAACATCCGGCAGATCAAAGGCGCCGTCAACGAGGCCGTGCGGGTGTACGCGGAGCTGGCGCGGGCCGGCGCCGGACTGCAGTACCTGGACGTGGGCGGGGGCCTGGGCGTGGATTACGACGGGTCGCAAACGGATTTCGAATCCAGCGTCAACTACACGCTCCAGGAGTACGCCAACGACGTGATCTATCACGTGCAGAGCGTGTGCGACGAGGTGGGCGTGGCGCATCCCACGATCGTGACCGAGAGCGGCCGGGCCATTGCCGCCTATCACAGCGTGCTGGTGTTCAACGTCCTGGGCGTCTCCGGGATGGGCGAAGCCGATGTGCCCGCCGAGCCTCCACCGGATGCCGAACAGCCGCTCATCGACCTGCAGGAGACCTACCGCGGGCTCAGCGCCAAGAACCTGCTGGAGAGCTACCACGATGCGCAGCAGGCCCTGGACCAGGCGCTCAATCTTTTCAGCCTGGGCTATTTGACGCTGGAACAGCGATGCATTGCCGAGAACCTGTACTGGGCCATCTCGCGCAGAATCCAGAAACAGGCGCGGGAGCTGGATTTCTTTCCCGAGGAACTGGAAGGCATCGACGCCATGCTCTCGGACACGTATTTCTGCAACTTCTCGCTGTTCCAGAGCATGCCGGATAGCTGGGCGATCAAGCAACTCTTCCCGGTGATGCCGATTCACCGCCTGGAGGAGGAGCCCACGCGCCCCGCCGTGCTGGGCGACATCACCTGCGATTCCGACGGCAAGGTGGACGCCTTCATCGACCGCCGCGACGTCAAGCGGACGCTGCTGCTGCACAATTTCAACGGCGGCGACTATTACCTGGGCGCGTTTCTGCTGGGAGCCTACCAGGAGATTCTGGGCGACCTCCACAACCTGTTCGGCGACACCAATGCCGTGCACGTGCGCCTGGGGCCCACCGGCGAGACGATACTCGATTCGGTGATCAAGGGCGACACGGTGCGTGAAGTGCTGAACTACGTCCAGTTCTCTGCCGATACGCTGGTAGCCACCTTGCGCCGCGACGTGGAAAGCGCCCTGCGTGAAGGCCGGCTCACCTACGAGGAGAGCGGCCAGTTACTGCGCTTCTACGAAGAGGGCCTGCACGGCTACACGTATCTGGAAGACGCGCACGAGCAGTAGCGCCGCCTCTCAGCGGCAGCCCGCGGTGGTAGGGTGGCTGGCCGGGCGGGACACGGAATCGGGGAGCGGCACTGGGGCCGGGAGGCATTGCGGTTCCCCTGGCGCGGGGAGCGCCGGAGCGGTCTGCGGCCCCACTTCCGCGCGCCGCTCCAGTTCAGCCCTGAGCGGAGCGATCCGGCGTTCGAGGAACCTGTTCGGCCAGCGAAAGAGAAGCCAAAGGGCGAGGTGGTTGGCGGCGCCCGGAACCAGGCAGAGGAATCCGAAGCCCAGTCCGGCGGCAGCCATGCCGGGCAGGCTCGTGATGCCGGAGGAGACGAGCCAGGACGCCCAGTAAGCGCCCACCATGGCAAAAAGGTAGTAGAACAGGCTGGGCCTCCACCCGCGGAAGGCCTTATGGGAGCGGCACTGGTGCTCCAGGGCGGCTATCTGAGACTTCAGGGACGATGCCGGGCGGCCGGCGGCGGGCAACCACAGCATGACCAGCCGATGGAAGACGCCATCCACGCGAAGTTGTAATCTGATCTTCAACCTTTAACCAATGGCCCCGGATGGAGCGCCAGCCGGAAGGGGATGCCGTTTTCAGGTTGTCGCGCGTGCCGGCTGCCCACAGGTAGGGCCGGTCGCGAAAACGCGGTTCCGTGCATGGAGAAGACTCCGCGGATGCCTACGCAACCGCGTGCCGGCCTGCTTCGGCGGTGCACAAGTCTCCCTTCCACTCTCGCATCCCCACTTCGAGTTGCTCGATGGGTACGCCGGCCTCCCGGCACTGTTCCAGGATGCGCCGGTGTTCTCCGGTGAAGGGCTCTCCGGAAGACACCACCAGCAGATCGGCGTGCAGTTTGCGGAGCAGGCGAGGCGCGTTGTCGCCGGCGTAGTGGACCGTCACTCCGTGGATGTGCACCCGGTCCGCGGCCGGGTCGGGATCGATGACCGCTACCGGCGTGGTGTTGATGAGCCGGCTGCGTTGCAGGAGGAGGACGGTGAGGGCCGTGGATCCGTTGGCACCCAGCACGGCCGCTCTCCGCGCGCCAACCGGCAATGCAAGGCTCAGCCAGAGGACCCGCATCAACAGCCTCAGCCCCGCCGTGAAGGCAAGTACGAAGAAAGCACAGAGAAGGACGACGCCGCGCGAGTAGCCGTGGATGCCCAGGAACCAGAGCGCCAGGACCCCGGCGGCACTGCCGGCGGCTGCGCAGCGGCCGAGGGCAATCATATCCCGGACGCCGAACCATCGCCAACCCGAGTCGAACGTCCGGAACCCGATGGACGCGATTGCATAGAAGCCCATGACGACTGGTAGAGAGCCCAGAAACTGGTGCACGGGCGGGCCGGTGAACGCGTCCTCCCATCGGATCAGGAAGGCTGCCAACAACGCGACACCGGCCAGAAGGGTATCGACGACGAGCGTCACTCCAGCCCGCAAATTCGGGGCGAACCTGCGGATCCACTTCGCACGGACCGGGGCCGTATCGGGTATGGCATAGGCAGGGAAAGTCGCCAGGAAGATCCCGAATACCGTGACGCCCGTGAGGAGCAGGACTGCCACGGCGAGAACGCCGACAGGCATGGCGTAGGTCAACAGGCCCGTGGCGGCTCCCATCGCCGTGAGAGCCCAGAGCAGCCAGACGGCCTTCCGTTCCGTCAGGCCCAGAGATACCAGACGGTGGGAGCTATGGTCGCGGCCTCCCACGGAAATCGGCCTCCCGGCGCTGCGGCGCAGTGTCGAGACGAGAACCGTGTCGAAAATCGGATACACGAAGGCCAGGGCGGGATAGAAGATCGCCGAAACGAATGCCCGCGTGTTCGGCACCGGGCTCGCGATGGCCAACGCACCCAGGCTGAAGCCGATGAACATACTGCCGCAATCGCCCATGAAGATTCGGGCAGGCTTGTGATTCAGGATCAGGAAACCCAACGCGGCCCCTCCCAGGATCGCCACCAGCACCGCGCCGCTCCGGTTGCCATTGTGAAGGGCCAGTACGAACCGGGACCCGCAGATGATCGCGGCAACCCCGGCGCAAAGGCCGTCCATGTTGTCGATCAGGTTGAATGCGTTCGTGATCCCGGCGATCCACAGGAACGTGAGGGCCAGATTGGCCCATTCCCAGGGAGTCACGCGCCACACCACGCCGCTGGCGATCACCACGAGTGCCGCAACCGACTGGCCGGCGAACTTGACGGAGGGACGCAACTGCACACGATCGTCGAGAAAGCCCAGCAGCGCGACGAAACCGGCGCAGATGGCGGTCACCCGGTATTGACCCGAACAGAAGGCGAGATAACAGCATGCCGAGGCGATCAGGATCGCAAGACCGCCGGTATTGGGAGTCGCCTTCCGGTGCCATCGGTCCTCTCTTGGCTGGGCAACCAGCCGCAGCCGGCCGCTCCATCGAACCAGCAGCCAGGTCAGCCCGGCGCTCAAGAGCGCCGCGGAGAGAAAGGCACAGGCCGGGGGCAGGTAACGGGACATGATCAGGCAGCCTGTGGAACCCGGGTTGCGAACCGCTGGCCGGCCTGGGCCGCCGAATCCTGAGGCGCATCGCTGCCCGGCGCGCTCGCAACGGCATCCACGATGGTCTCCAGCGAAGTCTCCGGCCGGTAGCCAATCAGCCGCTCCAGTTTCAGCAATGCCGGGACGCGGCGGCACATGTCCTCGAAACCCGGCCCGTAGGCCCGCTCATAGGGCACATGGACGATATCGGATTGCGAGTGCAACCGGGCACGGACAAGACCGGCCAGGCCATTGATGCTCGTTTCCCGGTCATTGCCGATGTTGATGACCTCGCCAACGGCCCGGTCGCATTTGGCGATTCGGACGAGTGCTTCCACCGCATCCAGAACGTAACCAAAACACCGGCTCTGGCTGCCGTCTCCAAAAACGGTGATGGGCTCGCTCAGAAGCGCCTGGCGGACGAAGTTCGGCAGAACCATGCCGTAGCGCCCGGTCTGCCGCGGGCCCACGGTATTGAACAGCCTGACGATCGTCACCGGGACGCGCTTCTCGTTGTAGTAGGCCAACCCGAGGAACTCGTCGAGGGCCTTGGAGCAGGCGTAGCTCCATCTCCCCTTGCTGGTCGGGCCCATGACCAGATCGTCCTCCTCGGAGAGCGGAACCTTGGCGCTTTTCCCGTAGACTTCCGACGTGGAGGCGATGACCACGGATTTGCGCTTCTTGGCGGCGGCGCGGAGCACCACCTCCGTCCCGTGAACGTTGGTCTCGATAGTCCGCACCGGACTGTCCACGATGAGCCGCACCCCGACGGCGGCCGCCAGGTGAAAGACGATAGCGCAGCTATCGACCAGTTCCCCGACCAGAGGCGCATTGAAAACCGTGTCGATGTGGTACTCGAATTTGGGAAGCAGCTTCAGGTGGGCGACGTTCTCAAACGAACCCGTCGACAGGTCGTCAATCACGGAGACGGACCATCCTTCCCGCAGACAGCGCTCGGCAAGGTGCGATCCGATGAAGCCAGCACCGCCGGTAATCGGCACAATCCCTGGTTTTGTCCTTTATGCTGTCATCGAGACCGTCTGAGGCGCCACTGCCGAGTCAGGCAGTTTGCGCGCCAGCAGTTCCCGATATAGGGAGTCCAGATTGGAAATCAGGGTTTCCTTGCGATAGTGAGCCGATGCGAACGCGCGGGCCGACCGGCCCATTTCGGCAATGTGCCGGGGACAACGGGCGAACTCATGCAGCACCGCGCCAAACGCGCCGGGCCGCGGCTCGGCCAGGACCGCGTTGTCGAACCACGCCGCTCCGGGCGTGAGGCGCCTCGGGGTGCCGCACGTCATATCCACCACGCCCCCGACCGCGGTGGAAACGAACGCCCTGCCGGCGGCCATCCCCTGGATGAGCGCGACTGGCGTGCCCTCGTTCAGGGACGTTTGGATGACGATATCGCAAGCTGCGAGTAGGGGGGTGATATCGCGCTGCCATCCGTGCCAGACCAACCGGGGAGCCAGACGCGGCAGGGCCGCTTCAATGCGGCCGCGATCGGGGCCGTCGCCGGCAACATGAAATTCAAATCGATGCCCACCGTTTTCAACGGCGGCGACCGTATCGATCAACAGGCCGATGTTCTTGATCTCCACCAGCCGGCCGAACCAGCCCACGCGGATTGCCGCGGCTGGCTCGGGGAGCGGCAGTTCCAGGCACGCGCTGAGATCCACTCCGAGCGGCACCACGCGAAAACGGGACCGGGGAGCCACATGCAGCCGACTGGAGAGTTCCTCCAGTTGTTGCGGCGCAATGACGCAGATGGCGTCGGTCCGCCGCGCCAACAGGCGCTCCAGTGCCAGAAAGACCCAGCTCACTGCGGGCGAGAAATACTGGCGCAGGCTGTTGCCGTGAAACGTGTGAACGATGACGGGGACCCCCGCCAGAATGGCTGCGGCACGGCCCAGGCAGCCTGCCATGGCGGTGTGGGTGTGGACAATCAACGGGCGCTCGACTCGCAAGAGCCGCCAGAGCCGCCAGAGCGCCCGCAGATTGCGCACCGCCGACACCGACCGGGACAACCCCGAAACGCGGAACACCGGATCGGCCGGATCGAGCAGGTAGCTCATATCGCCTTCGCCCTCTTCGCATTCACCGGCCGCAAGCACGGCGCGGTAGCCCAGCGCCGGCAACTCGCGCGTCAGAAGGACGGCGTGAATGGCCGGTCCGCCGACGCCTAAGCGCGTGATGATGCGGACGAGCGGCACGGGAGCGGAAACCGCGCTCCATTCTCTTCGGCGGTCTGGCAAGCTGTTAACTCTCCACGGTGCAAACGCTGGACGAAGCCGCCGCGGCCAATGGACTTCCACACCGAGCACCGGCTGCGCCCGCAACGCCGGGTTGGTGCCGGCCGGGCATGGAGCGCTTGGGTGGGCGCCCGGATACCGCTAGGCCGATGCCAGCAGCTCCATATACAACTGTTCGTAGCCCCTCACCATCCCGGCTAGTGAAAACCTCTCCTGCACGAGACAGCGCCCACACAAGCCCATCCTGCGGCGCCGGTCCGCGTCCTTCGCCAGGATCTCCAAGGCGCCGGCGAGATTGGCCGGGGCCGACGGTGGCACCAGGAAGCCCGTTTCGCCATGACGGACAATTTCTCGATTCCCTCCCACGGAGGTCGCGACTACCGGTTTCCCGGAAGCCATCGCCTCCAGGATCGAGTTCGAGAAGCCCTCGGTCGAAGACGAACATACATAGACATCCATCGCATCGTAAAACATCTGCGGGCTGGCGGTGCTCTCGATCAGCGAGAACTGCCCGGCCAGACCCTTCTGCGCGATCCGCCCGGCAACCTGGTCGCGCGTCCCATAATCGGCGCCGGCGAGAAGGTACCGGATGTGGGGCGTGCGATCGCCGAGCATCGCCGCCGCGTCGACCAGATCGATATGACGCTTGCAGTCCCGGAAATTCGCCACGGTGCCGAAAACGACATCATCCGGGAGAAAGCCCAACCGTCTGCGTGCCTCCCGGTTGTTTCTGGGAGCGAATGCGGTGGTGTCCACTCCGTTGTAAATCGTGTAGCAGCGGCCGGCCGGAAAACGATCGCACTCCCGCGCCTCGGCGGTGACTGCCTGGCAATTGCCCGCAACCGCCCTGGCGAAACGCAAGGCGAAACGGTCGACGGTGGCCAGCAGCGCGGTCTTTCGATAATTGGCGAGCATGGATCGCCGGCTGACCACGAAAGCCGGCACCCGCGCCAGGCTTGCGGCCAACCCGCCCACGATGGCTGCCGCGGGCAGGAATGCATGGACCACCTGCGGCCTGGTCCTGCGCAGATGCTTCAGCAGCCGCGCCAGGCCCAGCAATTGGCACGGGATGCTCCGAACGATGTGCGAATTGCCGGCCGGCGGGATATGCAGCGCAAAAACGTCACTTAGCGGCGGAATCGGGCGGATGTCCCGGCCGGTTTCTTCAAATACCACAACGTCGGGAAGGAAACGGCTCCGGTCGATCATCTTCAGCAGGTGGCGCAACTGGTTCTCGGCCCCCCCCGTTTGCAGGCTGGGAATTAGATAGCTGATTGTAATCGGCTGCCGCATGGCTCCCTCGTGGCGCCGGCAGAGCCGCTGCCGGCGTTGGCCAGGATGGATTCGTATTGCCGCATGATTTGCCGGAGACCGACCGTAGCCAGGACGACGGCGTTCCCGTTCGCACCGGGCGGGGCGCCGAGCGCCAGGCACTCGCAGAGAGTGCGGGCCAGCGCCTCTGGTTCGAGGCTGGGAGCAACCCAGGCGGCCGGCAGCCGATCGAGAATTTCGCCGACGCCGCCCGGGCATCGGGTCGCAACCACGGGAGTATTGAGTGCCGCGGCTTCCAGCAGCGCGTTGGGAAGCCCCTCATAGCGGGACGAGAGAACAAATGCATCCGCGCGGCGGTAATACGGAAAGGGGTTGCGGTTGAATCCCATGAACCGGACGGCTCCGCCTACCCCCAGCGAAGATGCGATCTGCCGCAGTTCGCCCTCCAGGCTTCCGGTACCGAAGATCGTCAGGTCGGCGGCCGGAAACGAGCTGCGGACCCGCGCGAAGGCGGGTAGCAGCCGATCGTAGCCTTTCACGAGCTCCAGCCGGCCGGCTGCCACCAGATGGGGCCCTGGGCCTTCGAATCGCGGGGGTTCCAGTTGCGCCATCCGGTTGATCCGGCACTCGTCAACGGGATTGTAAACGCGGATCAGCCGGTCCCGCGGAATCCCGAATCCCACGGCCAACTCGTCCAGAGTGCTGTCAGACTGGCAGATCACCGTATCGGCGCGGGAATAGAGCAGCCCGTACATCCATCGCCTGAACCGCGCCGACTCGCTGGCGACGGCCTTTCCCGTCGTGTTGTGCCGTACCACCACGCGCGTCCCGGCGGGAAAGGCGAATCGGGCGGAAAGCACAGCGACATTTAAATGCGCCATGACGGCCAACACCACATCCGGCCGCAGCTTCCGCACAAGGCGCACGATGGCCGGAACGCACTCTCGAACCCGCTGGCAACCCATCCCGTGCACTGGCACGTCCGCCGGGATGTCCTCCATCAGGGGGCCCTCCGGTTGGAGGAGCCCAAGATGGGGTTCGAATCCGTTGCGGTCCATGCGCCGCAACAGGGTCAGCATGACCTGTTCGGTTCCTCCTTCACGCATCGAAGGGATCAGTGCCAGCAGCCGCGTTCTGGCGCCCTGGTTCATCGCAGCATCCGGCGCACTGAAGGAATCGCCAGAACCCGCGCTTTCCAGCGGACCATCCTCAACCAGCAGAAGGCGAAAGCCCGGTCTTCCATACTCATGGATCGCCTCCCGTACTCGCACTGCAACTCCTCGACAGAAGTGAAACTGGCGGCGCAGGAACTGATGAAGGACTCAAGTTCCGCCAGGCGGCTTTCCGTCGCTGAGTTCAGGTGAACGCAGATCGTCCACACCCCTTCCCGCTTCGGAGCCGGACTCCACATCTGCTGCGGAATCCAGAACAAACCGTGCTGCCGGTACGGGAACCGCGCAAATCCGTCGGAAACCACGGCGATTCCGACCGCGCGCAGGCACTCGATCGTGGTCAGGTCGAATCCATGCCGGGGCGCCACCCATACAGTCGGACTCAGGCCGCGCGACCGCAGGAGCGCGAAGCCCGACTCGATCCGGGTCCGTTGCGTCGCCCCCGCCATGCCGGCAAACTCGCTGTGTTCATGCAGGGGCACCAGACTCCGCCCCTGGGCGTCTCTCAGATGCTGAAATCCATGTTGCGCAATAGCCCAGCCGTCGTCCTGGAGCTGCTTCATTTTGGACCAGAAACCGGGGTCTGCGGGAGCCACATTGAGGACCGGATCGAGGTTGTCCGGCACGACGCTCAGGATGGGCCGGATGCGGTGTCGTTGCAGCAGGATCTCAAAGCGCTTCCACCTGACATGGTCCATGGTGGGGCACATGTCGTCGAAGCGAAGGAGATACCGCGCCTTCCGGGCTTCAATCGTCATATAAGAGGATGGTCCTTACCTTACCCGAGGCGCCTCACCGCGACGCGGGCAGTTGCCTGCGCTCTCCAGGGTGGAGCGCATCAGTCGGGGCGGCGCTGCAGCCGGCCTCTGAGCCGTCGAAGCAGCAAAGCCGTTCGGCCCAGTGGCGTGAGGGCCATCTCCAGATCGAAGTTGCGCACAATCTCTCCACCGAACTCCTCCTTGAACCCGTTGATCCGGAGTCGCTCCTCGTCTTTCCCGCCACCGTACCATCCGCCAAAGTCGTAGACCCTGAAGCCCCGTGCTTTGAAGTAGACGATGTCCTCCCAGTGGAGATACCGGTTGCAGCGGCCCACCAGGTTGCGCGATGCACTATCGCAACACTCCCGGAACAGAGACGCAGTTTGAAGCAGGCGCGCCCTGCCGCAACAGTGGATATAGGAATGCCAGACCAATGTCCGCCCGCTCTCATCGGGAATCTCGGACAAGATCAGGCGCCCGGCTGAGGCGAAACTCCGAAGGCCATCGCCGACCTTTGCGTTGAGCCCCTTTTGTCTGGCAAACTCTCCATAGAACTCACAGAAACGGGAAATCGCGGCTCCGTCGGGTTGTTCCAACCTTGAAACCCTAAGTCCCGCCCTGGCCGTGCGGTGGATCTGGTGGCGCGTGGTGCGAGTCATCGCGGCAAGCAGCGTTTCTTCGGGTTTCGAGAGGTCCAAGACGATGGCCAGCTTCTCCTTACAGCGTTGCCCGTCGATGGGCGCACTCCTGCAGTGGAAACTCGCGAAGTCGGCCTTCAGGCCATCATAAGGTTCGTCGAGCCAGACTTCGGCGATGCGGAGTGGGCCCCGTGTTCTCAGGATCATGGTCAACGCTCACCCATCATGCTCTGTTGTGGAGCGCCAGCTTCTCAGGACGCTCCGTGACACGCAAAAGTGGCCGGCTTTCGGCCACGGGCTTCATGGAATGCGGGCGCCGGCCGCCTCAGCCAGCTTGCGGTGTCCGATGAGCCGGTATCGAAACGCGCAGAGAATCCCCGCAATGGCGGATCCACCTCCGAGGCGCCTGGCAAGAGCAGCCGTGCCCCCGGGAGCGTGTCTGGCATATAGGGGGGCGAGGTCTTCGAACGATCCGAAAACCGATTGGAACAGTTCCCGATACTCGCGCACCGACAGATAGCGAATCCCTTCCCGGCAGTACTCGCGGTTCTCGGATACCACCGCTCGCCAGCCCATTCCGCCCTGCTCCGGGGTCCGCATTCCGGCCAGTGCCCAAACAGAGAGCCACCACTGCGGCACATCCGGCCACATCCACGACGCGAACGGCACACGGATATGCGGCTCCGCGGGCAGATAATGTTTGGAGGGGAACAGGTGCAAACCAACGCCGAAGTGCCTGGTCACACGGCGGATCTCCTCCAGCGCGGCGCGGTGGTTGCTGACGTGTTCCAAAACGCTCGTGCTGACGATGACGTCGAAGGTATCGTCCTCGTACGGAAGGCGATAGGGATCCGGGGCGATCCTGCCGAGCCTTGAGATCAGATCGGCGGGCCAGTTTTCCTCTGGGCCTGCCCGCATGGAAGCCAGGTACTGGCTCTTGAACCGTTCCCCGGCAAGGTCACAGCCATAAGCGTCATAGCCGGCTGCGATCAGCGACCGCACAAGGCCGCCGCGGCCGCAGCCGAAGTCCAACAGCCTGATGGTGTGCCGTGCCCGCCCTGGAAACTCCGCATCCACCAGCCGGGAGACGAACTCCGCCGTACCAGACAGGTTGTGCTCCTGCATCGTCGAATACTCCGTAGACAGTGGCGCCATCGGCTCGGCGGACCCGCATCGCCGGGTCCGGTCTCTCCCGCCTATCCGTCAAGGACAGGGCTCAGACAACACGGCAATCGAAGGTCGTCGAGGATGCGGCTCCAAGCCGACAAGAACTTCTCCAGGCTGTAACGGTCGAGGATTTCCGGCGCGCGTGCCCTCAGCCGCTCGCGAACCGCATCGTCCGTCATGAGCCTTCGCAATGCGACGGACAGGGACACGCCATCGTTGGGCGGGACCAGAACCCCATCAACGCCGTCGCGGATGATACATGCGGGCCCGGACGGACAATCGAAGCTCACCGCCGGCATGCCGCAGGCCATCGCTTCGCACAGCGCGCCAGGGAAGCCTTCGCGCGACGATGTCATCACGAACAGATCGCCGGCTCGCAGGATTGGGAACGGATCCCTGACAAGGCCCAACAGATGCACCTGCCTGCCCAGATGCAGCCTGTCGATCTGTCCAGCGAGTTCCCGCCTCATCGGTCCATCGCCCAGAACAAGCAGGTGCCAATCCGGAAATGACCGGCTGATTCCGCCAAACACGTCAATGAGGAGATCGAACTGCTTGACGGGGTGCAGTCGGCCCATGGCGACCAGCCGCCTGCCCGCCGGCAGGCCGGAGGCAGTTCGCGACCGGTCGGCAGCGGGCACTACAACCGGATTGGGCACGACATACGACCGCCCCCGCACCAGCGACCCGAGCCACCGCAGAGCCGCAGGGGTCTGGCAGCAGACGGCATCCGCAAGGGGATAGGTCAAGCCGCGCAACAGCCGCCACTGCCATGACATCTCGAAGTGCCCTGGGTCTGTCCGTTCGCAGATGACGACGGGAATGCCCAGCCCGAGCGAGGCCAGAAGCACACGAATATTGGTGCGCCCGGAGAAGCTGATGACGGCCTTCGGCTCTGAGCGCACGATTTCCGATCGCAGCCCCCGTAACCTGCCGAGGTTCGCGGCCACCGCCTCCAGGGGCCCGCTCGAACCGGTCGCCAGGCCCAAAGGGCGGTGTCTGATCGCCCGGTGCAACGGGAAGAACGGTGTTCCGGCGTCGAAGGGATACAGACTCACTAGGGTCACATCGTGCCCCTGTTCCGACCAGCCGTTGGCGAGAATCGAAATTATCCGCTCCGCCCCGCCGCAGCCCAGGTGCGATGAAATCAAGGTCAGGCGCATGGTTACACTCGATGTCGCTGGTTCAGAGGGCCAGCCTCGCGTCCGGACTTTGCGTCGCGGGCCAAGTCAGCGGCTCAACGCGATGATCCCGAGAAGACTTCGCAGAACGGGAGCGCATGGGGCTAATACCGGGATCAAACGGTCGTTATGCAAGTACCGGAGACGGAACTCCACGTAATCCCTCTCGCAGCCGCGCAGGTCGAACCGAAACCGGGAATAGGCCGCAACAATATCTCTTCGGGTGCGGTAGTAGCACCACCGGTGTACCCATTCCCGAAAGTACAGCGCCCACTCCCGGGGAGGCTGTCCGGAACTCGGATACCCGAACCGAAGGCTGCGCGCCGATCGTAGCAGTAAATAGGAAATCCTGGACTCTGGACCAAACCAGTGGATGAAGGGGACTTTGCAATGCCCCTCCATCGGCACACCACGCGATGGGAAGATCGACAGCATCATCCCCCCGGGCCGCAGGACTCTCCGGATATTGGCGAGGGCAACTTCGATATCCGGCACATGTTCGAAGACCTGATTGTGGAATACGAAATCGAAGTAGCCGTCGTCGAAAGGTATGATGTTGTCTTCGATCTTGCGGATCCGCGTTCCCAGAAGACCGGTGTCCCGGGCCAGAATGACCCTCTCGGGGCCGGCCCCGTAGAACACGTCAGTCCCGAAGATATCGAGGCCCTGTTTCATTCCAGCCTCCACCGTCTCGCCGGCGCCGCAGCCGTAGTCGAGAATCCGTCCCGCAGGTGCGCACTTGCGGGCCATGTGCAGGCAAAACGCGTGGTTCACGTGAAGTTCAGGAGGCTGAGCCCGCATGATGGTCTATCTCTGGCGGACTCCACTGCCCGCTTCCGCAGACGAGAACCGCGCCCGCCGCCGGTTGGTGCTGCGACGGCTACAGAGTCCATCGCTCTCTCCCAGGACGGCACGACGATCCTCGCCTCCGACATCCACTCCATGGACTCCCATTCCGGGCCGCTCCGCTCTCGCCAGCAGGCGGCGGGTTGCTACGGTCAGGAATGCCGACGACACCGCAAAGAACAGCGAGGACGACAAGGCGATCCCGGAGATGCCCATTAGACGCATGCAGAACACGTTCAGGACTACGTCCAGAACGAGGCAGAGCCCGGCACACATCATGACGATGTCATTCCGTCTTAGTGCCGTGAGCAGGCGCACGTGCAGCAAACCGACCGCGAAGAAGGGAATCTGCAGGGCATACATGGCCTGAACGCTGGCAACAACCCCGGTGTCGCTCGCAGTGAAAGCTCCGTGCTGATACAGCAAGCGGACTATCTGAGTGGAGCCCAACACCATGAAGAGGGAAACGGGAACCGCGATCGTGAAGACGAGGCGTGAATACGAAGTCAGTGTGTGCCGGCACCCTCCCCAGTCCTCTTTCGCGACCATGCCGGAGAGGTACGGGATCAGAGCCGTGCCCAGCGACATGGACGTGACACCGGTTAAGACCCCGATGATCCGATTTCCATAGCTCAACGCCGCAACACTTCCCGGCTGCAACCACGCCGCCATGCTCTGATCGATGACCGTGGTTCCACTGCTCATGATTCCGGCACCCAATAGCGGCGCATACTGCGCGAGCACCTGACGGAGGGCGGGCGTCAGACCGTACCATCTGAGCTTCGGCTGCAGTCCGCACGCCCACACCGAGCCGAACAGTTGGCCGAACTCAAATGCTGCGCCGGCCACAAGGCCCACGGCCACCGACCAGATGCCCCATTCGCGTGCGCGGGTTACGATCAGCAAGAGCGAAAGTAGCGGCGTCAGGATCGGCGTGACCGCGGGCAACGCGAAGCGTCCAGCCGCATTGAGGATGGAAGACCAGTTGCTGCTGAGGCCGCTAAGCACAACAATCGGAAGCAGGGCGTAAAACAAGTGCCGGGTCAATTGTACTTTCTGCCGGCTGAACGACGGTGCAATATGGGCCAGCAGCGTTGGTCCGACCGCCGCCAGCAGAATCGTTAAGGCGATGAGAATCCCGAAACTGCACAGCACCGCACCGGAGAAGACCTGCCGTGCTGCGCCTTCCCCCTCCGTTTCACGGACCTGGACGTACGTCGGGATGAGCGCGGCATTCAAGGAACCGGCGGCAATCGAGACGACAAACGCCGGAATCGCATACGCCAGCAGGAGGGCGTCAACCGCATCCCCCCGCCCGAAGCAGGCGGCCACGGTGAGTTCCTTCGCTGTGGCAACCAGCTTGACAGTCACCGAAAAGAAGCCCACAATCGCAGCCGCTCTGAAGATCCTCGCATTCACCGAGGAGGATGTTTGAAACCTCCCCAGTGCCTGCTCAACAGTCACGGCCGGAACTCCCGTTTTCCCGGCATCCGGAAGTACCCGGTGCCCGGAGTTCAATGTTGCCGCGCCACCCGGACGCCGGCTCGAACGCCAGGCTGGGCCCGGGTTGCGTGATCTGTATCCCGTCGAAGTCCGGATCGTTGCATCGGATCTGAATCTTGTCAGGGCCAAAATCGCTCAGCGGCAGGTCCGTCACTTTAAAGGCCTCCCGAATCAGCGGGATCCGGCGGAAGTCGAAACCCATGATCCGGGCCGCGACAGCATCCACTGCGGGGGCGGCAAACCCACCCAGCAAGAGGCCGCAGGGCTTCCTCGTGGCTGCCAGGGGACCTTCCCCTTCGCCCGCCACGATGCCGTCAACGACGAAAAAAGTCTGGCGCTGCGGCGCGTCACGCAACGCTCCCTCCGGCGTCGCGTAGAGGAGAGCACGGTTCAGGTCCACAACTGTGCGCCAGATCGTATCGTTCCCAAACCAGCCCCCCTCGTGGCACTGGTCTTTGGCCGTGAGCCGGATGGCGTAGTGCAGAAGCGCTCGGGCAAATTGCGCCAGACGCCGCATGGGTGCGGCGCGAGTGGCGTCCTGATACTCGCTGATCTCCGCGAATACTGATTTCAGCAGGCTGGGGCTGAGGTACTCATCTCCACCCCGGGCCGACGACCCGCGGCGGTGGTGCGGCAACCAGTCCTTGCTCCCGTTGATTCCCACGAGATTCTTCAGACAACATGTTATACCGGCCTTACAGTGCGTCTTGAGTTTTGGTATCGAGATGACGACGTCGGCCGCCAGCACCGAGCCGGCGATCAGGTACTCATGCTTCCGGTTATTGTGGTGCGCCCGCATCACCTGCGGATCATAGTTGGGAACCCGAAGTCGGTGACAACCCGCGTCGACCCCGGCGAGCAAGCTCCTCTCCTCCAGGTTCACAACGGAATAGCCTGCCGGATCGCCCCGAACCGCATCGTGCCGGACGAGGACACCATCGCAGTCCGAAACGGCTCGCTCCCGTCGAAAATCCACAACCTGGACCGGCACGCCGGCATGCAACCGGTAATACGCCGCCACCTCTTCCATGCCGGACGCACGTTGCAGCTCACAGAATTCCGCCGATTGCAGCGGGGCGTCGCCGATGGTGACTGTTCCTTTGCCGCGCAGGGCGATGAGGACGAAATCCACGACCGCCCGTACCACCGATCCATGGGTGATGATGCAGTCCAGAGAACCGCCCCGGCGATGACAGTGCAACACCCAGTTCGGCTTCACGACCACCCGGTCTCCAGGATTGATGATTCCGCTCAGCGGGCTCCAGTCCCGAGTTCCATAGTGTGCCGCATCCAGTCCCAGCAGCCGGAATAGACTGCGCACCCCGTCATAGACGCTGTTGCTCTCGGAATTGTGGCCGTACGGGTATTCCGGAAACCCACGCGCCGGATGGAACGGCGGCGGCACATCGTAAGCAGACAGCCTGGCATCGCGATACACGCCCACCCGTGGATCCATCCGGCTACTTCCCTCCACCCGCTCCGATGGCCAGCCAGATGCAATCATCGTCTATTCTCACTGCGCCACTTTCTCCCAAGCATCGCACGCCGCCTTGAAGTCACTCACTACCGGACTCCACTTATTTGCCGCGTTTCGCATTATCCCCTCGACCATTTTGATTCGGACAAGGAGCCCCGGCAGATTTGCCCCCATGAGCCTCGCGATGTCTTCGGAATGCGCGGCGCTGAAAGAGGAGCCGGCGACCAATCTGACCTCAACCGAGGAGTCCGCGCGCTGGTACACACTGAAGTCTCGTATGGGATAGTCCTTTAGCAAATGCGGAAAGATGATTCCGTGGATTGAACGACCGTCCCGCAGGAACAACCGTTCCGTGGTTCTTCCGATGATATCGTTCAATACGAATATCGGTCCGACCGGCGTTCCCGTGGGGTAACTCGCCTCGTCGCCTACTCTATAGCGCAGCATCGGCATTCCGTCCGCATGCAGCTTTGTGACCAACAGCTCAGAGGCCTCCCGAGCGCTATCGCGTTCCACCATCACATTCGGCCAATCAACCATGTAGCCTCCGCTGCAGGCCTGGTCACGTTGATAGGCGATCAGGCCCACGTCTCGCGTTCCGTATTGTTCATAGATGGGGCAACCGAACGCCTGCTCCGCCAGTCTGCGATGCCGCGGGGTCAGCTTCTCCGCCCCCGTGACTGCACACACGCGCGGGTAGTGCGCTTTGTAGCCACAATCCAATACGTGTTCGGCGAGTAGGCCCAATGCCGTCGAGTAGGCTACCACGCAGTCAGGACGATACCGGTTTAGCTCCGAATGGACGGAATCCAGGACATCCGGTGCCGTCCGGAAACAGTCGAACCATCTGCGGTTGTGAATGAAGTACGACACGCGGTCCTTGAGGGAGTCATTGCCGTGGGGATCCAGGTAGTGCCCCCAGTACAACGCTGTGCGGCAACCAATGGAGAGCCCTACCCGCTCTGACTCATAAACACCGGACGAACTCCTCCACCCAAGTTCTTCGGGCCCGGCAAATACCTCGGTTGGCGTCCCGGTCGACCCGCCGGTCGCGATCTTCCGCAACTGGGACGGCGGAACCCGCGCCGAACGGAGGTTATCACCTTCCAGTTGGACATTAGCCTTCTCTAGTGCAGGTAACTCGGCAAACTCCTCGAAGCTGAACTCCGCTCTCGGGTCGAAGCCAATTCTCTGGAAGAGGTCCTTGTAGAACTGGCTTGTTGACGCCGCATCCCGCACAACCGTCCGGAGACGGCGGAGCGTCCAATTGCGCTTTTGCTCGTCCCCCCAGTGGGCAGTCTCCCGGCGGAAACGCATACCGTCGCGGAAGGCTCGGGCCATTTGGCGGCGACTGGGCCTTAGCTGCTGTTGCGCAAACATAAGAGCCATCAACACATCTCTCGATAGCCAGTCGTGAACCTCAAGCACTGTGTTGTTGATCCAATTCACCGCAGTCCTTTCTGCGCCGCAAATGACCAGTACTGTACTCTGACCGTTTGTTGTGGAACTGGCCTTGGCCAGAGCGGCATAGCGACAGCCGCTCCCCTTGTCGAAGCCACGCCACACTTCGCTCACGAATCCAGCTCCATGCCTGCAACTCCAGAGATGACGGAGGAAAGCGCATAGTCACTCAAACGGAAGTTCAGGCCGGGTTGGTTGGCAAGCCTGGGGCACGCCAGAGGATCTCTTCGCTAAGATCAGTTCGCAGCCAGGCCTCGGATGCAGTACCTCGATCCACTCGAGTTCGCATTCCCGCAGCAGGGCTGGCACTCGTCCCGGCGGCGGGCAGGGGTGGCCTATTTTCACCCCGCAGTAAGCATTAGCGTAATATTGGAAGCGCCTCTTCCAGGACATTTGCGCGAGGCCCTGCGGCGTCTGGAGCCAGTTCCAAATGTAGATGTACCCACCCGGCCTCACGAGGTCGTATATGATGCGCGCGAAACGCCGGTCATTTCGCGAGTAGTAATAGCATATGCGATTGAATACAAGATCGTAGCTCGGAGCGAGCATCCGCGTCGCATCCTCCAGATACCCCAGCGAAAACTCCATTGGCACTTGCAGCGCGGTCGCGTGCTTCTGGGCGATCTCCAAGTACACCCGGCTGACGTCGTGCCAGGTGACCTGAGCCCTCCGCCTGGCAAACTCAACAGCGTATTGGCCCGGGCCGGCTCCAAGATCCAGCACTCGTTTGCCAGCAAGTCCGCCCATCCGCTCCTCAATGCGATCGACGACTCCCGTGTCGAGCTTTGCCCACTCCTTACAGGAGTAGGTCTCAGCATACCTCCGGGGGACCGGATCCCACCCCTCCTCCGGGCGGCGCGAGATACTCAAAAGGCGGTTAATCATGATCGGGTCTACTCAGACCGCAGCACCGTTGGCACCCACCGGTCAAAGTGGCACCCATTGTCGAGACCAGCTTTCGCCAGCATCAGGCCGATGTCTCCCCCCCAAAGGCGTGTCGAGTGAACCCATAATGCACGTCACCCTATCGCCGCTTCGGTGAGGACGCTGACCGTTGCAGAATACCCTCTGCACATCCCAGCAACATCCCGAAGATCACAGTGGCCTTCGCCCCACAGAGGGAGTAGTCAAACGTCGTCCCGCCGAGGAACGTCGCATACAGGCCAAACGCCACGTACTGGCGCCTCGACAGCGCCGCCAGTGCCCGGTAACCGACCAACAGGTATACTACGGCTCCGCCGACACCCAAACCCCATAGCAATTCGAACACGATGCTGTGAAAGTTGGAGATATGGGACCAGCCGGAGGCCTCGAGAAGGTACATTGGCCGAAGAGCGAGTGGGGAGGTATTGTATCCGTGTCCAAGAAATGCAAAGTCGCCAACGACTCTGAGCCAAGCCTGCCGCCAGATTTCAGTGCGGCCGTGCAGGTTGTGAAATGTCGAGGGGTCCAGATGCAGCGCTATAACGGTGGAGAACGCATCACTGCTACTGGCGGCAAAGAAGACACAGCTCACCACCAAACACGTGAACGCCGTAATATACAGCTTACGGCGGAAGGACGAGCCACCTGCAAACGCCATCAGACCCAGGGCGAGAACTCCAAAGATCGTTATCGCTGTAACACTGAACGTCAACACCAAGAAACTCACGCTGAAAGCCAGAAAGCGATAGCGCCGGCGGGACAGCGCTACAAGAGAAACCGCCGCGGCGGCCTGGCTGAAACTGGAGATGTACATTCCGGACGCATAGAGCCTTGCCTCTTGAAACCCCAGTGTGGCAGCCACTGCAAGTGAGGATACCGCCAGGATGGCGAAGGTAGCATATAGGAGGCCCTCTACTGCATCTTCGTCCAGGTTACTGGACAAGAACACCATGAGGCTAAAGACACCCGAGAACCGCAGCCAATATGCCATGGCGGCTATCACGGCGCTTGCGGACGGAGATTCGGAAGAGGCGAAACTGACAAGTACCATGGTCGCGGACAGCACTAACCACAGCAGGATGCCTCGGGACAGGCGCACTCGACGCGTAACCAGGAGCGCTATCACCCCGACTCCGAGGAGACCGTCGCCGATGTTGATTTCCGGTTGGTAGTAGTCGACATCGGGAAGCGGGTTGGCTCCTCGGATCGTGGTGCTGTTAAGAGCTGCGTATACTAGGATTGCGAAGACTCCGAGTGGGGCGGCTTTCAGACAAGCAAAGACGCCACTTAGGAGCCCAAAGCGTCGCGATGGCGGAGTGCCGTTGGCAACTGGGCGTTCGTGAAGCGTCATCTCGATGCGTTCCGTTGCCAGCATAGGCTCTTTGGTGGTTCGTTCAGCACGCCGGTCGGTTCTATGGCGTACTCAGCGGCTTGGAAGTCCGATTGAAGAGAACGCACGATTTGACCAAGGCCGGTCCAGCGAAAGGAACGCGCGCCCCTTCTGGGATCGGCAGGGGTGTATGCCGCATCGGGCGCATGTTTTCATCGGCGGCTGCATCGATACGCACAGTGCCAATCCCGTGCCCTCCGCCTGGAACCGCTTCCAATTGCAGCAGTCGCTGGCATTGGACACTTCCGTTCGACCAGCATCCTTCAGTTTGCAGATGGCAGGTTTTGTGGGATTTCCAGGCACTGACCTCAGGTGCTGGCACCGCCTGCACAACCACTGGATTACTGGATGTTGCGCACGAAAGTGCCGGCTAAGACGCCCCCGTACCGCTAGCCGTGGAAGTCCTCGCCATGGGCAAGGGTAACCAAGTGAATCTCCCAGTCACGCCTTCGTGGGCTTATAGTATTTCGAGTAATACTTCCCGTAGTATCCGTAGTAATAGTAGCGGTCGCTCATATCTGCGCGGACCTCGTTGAGCGCAACCCCGATCACGTTGGCCTTCAACCGTTTCAGGCTGCTCAACACACTCGCCACCGCATTCCGATTCGTCTGTCCCGCCAAGGTAACCACGACTACCCCGTCGGCAATGGCAGCAATCTGAAGTGGCTCCGCGAAACCCAGCAAGGGCGGTGCGTCGATCATGACCAGGTCGTAGTCGGGTATTGCCTCCGCAAGGAGCTTCTCCAGAACGCCGCCGACCTGATCGGCGGCGTGGCGCGAGGCTGGACCTGCGGAGAGTACATCCAGGTCGGGGCAGTTCTCCGTCTTCTGGAGCGCGTCGCGCCACCCCGTTTCACCGTTAATGACATTGGACAGGCCCCGCGCGTTTGGCATGTCCAGCCGGGTGTGGACGCCGGGACGGCGCAGGTCCGCATCGATCAGCAGCGTCCTTTTCTTCTGAAGGCTGTGTGCAACGGCCAGGTGAACGGCCGTTGTAGTCTTCCCCTCTCGTGGCGTAGCCGACGTGACCAGGAGGCTGCGGGGCCGACGGCTCATGTCCGAGAGAAGGATGGAATCGCGTAATGTGCGGACGGCCTCTTCGAATGCCGAGACCTGTTCGCTACGGCTGGTAGACTTTGCGATCTCGGAGGAACTGCCGCTGCCGCCGCTGTTGCTATTCACGAACGCGGGCAGGCGGCCGCGCCACTGCTTGACTACGGGGAGCGACCCCAGTACTTCGGTCTTGAGGACTTTCTGGATCTGCTCGGGATCGCGAACGGTGTTGTCGATCGTGTCCGAAAGGACGGCGGCTCCAACGGCCAGCATGCTGGAGAAGAGGAGCGCCAGGACTGCGTTCAGTTCCAGGTTTGGGAACACCGGCCTTAGTGGGGGGCGTGCAGAATCCGCCAGACGGATGGAGCTGTTCTGGAAGCTGGAATTGATCCCGGCTTCCTTGATCTTCCGCACCAGCTCTTCGTAGAGGCCTTTGTCACTGTCGGCCTCCTGCTTGAGCGCTTTGTACTGGAAGGATCGGGCATTGAGCCGGTCGAATTCGGCTTTGGTGTCCGCCACGGCAGCCTTGAGCATGTTCTCCCGGTTCGCCGACTCGTCGTAGTCGAGGCTGACGCGTTGGCCAATGCTGGCCTTGAGGCTTTCAAGTTGCCGCTCCAGTTCGATGAGTTGCGAGTTCGCCTTCTTGTACTCAGGATGATTCGCTCCGTACTGAGCGTTGATCGTTGCGAATCTCTCGCGGGCCTCGTCGATGCGGTCGGAGAGGCGGCGGAGCTGATCTCCTTGGGCGGAGGCCAGGGCGGCATCGAGCGAACCGCCTTTGACTGAATTTAAGGCGGCCTGCTTCTTGACGCGCTCCGACTGGGCGTTGGTGAACTCAGTGTTGAGCTGGAGAAGGCGCGCTGAGAGGATACTGGTCTTCTCCTCCGGGTTGATTACGCTGAGATCCTTCTCGAACTGTACCAGTGCGGCCGAAGAGCGCTCCATTTTGGCTCTGAGTTCCTCCATCTGCCTTTCCATGAAGACAGAGAGGCCGGCAGCGGCGTTGAAGCGGATATTGTAGGTGTGCAGGATGTAGCTGTTGGCCACGGCGTTGGCGACATTGGCGGCCAGTTCGGGATCGGGAGACCGGTAGGAGATGAGGAGCAGGTACGTGTTGGGAGGGCGCGCCACTTTAAGATGTTTGAGCTTGACGGGAGCGTTCTGGGCACGCGCGCTGGGAAGCGATGACTCTCCGGGAAGCGAGTCGGCCTCAGCGACCGGGAGCCGGTAGCGTTCGGCGACGGGACGCAGGACAGAGTCGGACTGGATGATCCTGACCTGGGTTGCCAGGAACTGGTCCGCGTCGTTGGGGGCCACCCGCGCGGCGTCCTCGCCAATGACGCCTGCCGGCATCTGGCGGTCAATGTCGACCGTGGCGATGGACTCGTAGATGGGCGTAAGGCGGGAGGAGACCACTACGGTGGAGATGACACAGACCGCGACAAAGGCCATGATGCGCCACTTATTGCGGCGCAGTACCCACAGGTAGTGCGACAGGGGGACCGTCTGGTCTTCGGACTCAGGCTCGGGATACGCGTACGACGGGTGGAGGGCGTAGTGCTCCTGGACCGCAGGAACGCGGCCGTTGCCGACGGCTGTTGCGGGCGCGGGAAGTGCTCTCGGTGTGTCTTCAGACATGGCTTCGGTGGTTCTCCTCTGCGGGGGCTGCTCCGCGGGTTGATTTTCGGTGAAATCCAGGAACGGCGACGAATAGCGACGTCAAAAGTCGCGAGGGCGCACGCCGGGCCGGCCGGCTTGTGCCACTTGAGTGCCGCCGACTCCGTGACGGCGCATCACCGCATGGTTCCGTACATCAGGGCGGTGGCCCCGGCGCCGGTCCCAAAGCCGATAATGGCCTCGATAGCCCGGACACCGAGGCGCTTACCCTTGTTGTCGGGGATGTAGAGAATGTCGTTTGCGGTCATCGGGACGTCCGGCGCTTTGCGCTGCATGATCTTGTCGAGCGGCACGGCAATCTCGTTTTTCTCGCCGGTCCCTTCCCGGCGGTAGATATAGGCTTCCTTGGTGGCATAGGGCATCAGCCCTTCGGCTAACGCGATCATCTGCAGGACAGTGGTGTCGGAACCGTCCTGCACGGGGAAGGCTCCCGGCTTCTTTACATTGCCGACAACATAGACCCGGCCGATCTCCGGAACGCGGATCTCTTCGCCGCCGGTCAGCTTGAGATTGAGGGCAGGATCCGCATCGTCAATGAGCCCGCGGACGAGGATGCGGCGGGTGAGCATGACCGGCTTATCGTCAAGACCCGGCTGCGTCTGGCTGACGAGAATTTCGCGGCCGGCATCGTCACGGAGTCCCTGGGCGCGGGCGATGGCCTGGAGCAGAGTCATGGGCCCTTCAGCCTGAAACACCAGGGGTTGTTTGACGGCACCGGCCACGCTGATGGGACGGGAGTGATACTCGGCGATGGTAACTGTGACAAACGGATCCACCAGGATCTCCTCTTCGCGGAGAGCGGCCGCGATGGCCGTCTCGAGATCGCTGGGGAGCAAGCCCTGGGCCTTGATAAGCCGGTGCAGCATCGGGAGGCGGACATACCCATCGGCGCCGACACGCACGGTACGCGTCAACTCAGGAGCGTCATACACCGACACGGCGATGAGATCACTGGGCCCGACGGCCTGCGCAGGGAGGTTGGCTCCCAGATCGGGAACTGCACGGGAGTTCTGGCTCCATGTAGGAGCCGCAAGGACGATAGCCACTGCGGCGGGCAGCAAGCATGTTAGCAGGGAACGCATATTTATGATTCCTATTGCGCGGCGATCTCGCCACGCGGGACGATCTTCTGGAACCGCACCAGGCGTTGAAGGCGATCGAGTTCTTCGGCCAGCATCTGGATGCGTCTTTCGACCTCCTGCAATGCGCCGTCCGGCTGGCTGGAGACGGCGGTCTCTCTAACCCACTGCTGGAGCGCCTCCCGTGCCAGTTCCGAGATGCTCCGGACATGACGCGCCATGCAGGCCGCTTCGAGTGAGCGGTATTCGTCCATCGAAACACGGAAGGTCACCATTTTGCTGCGTCGTGACTCCACGGTCATGTGCATAGCGTTTTGTGCTCCTGGAAACTGACCGAAGGCGGACAGGCTACCGCCATTTTCTTCTCTTTGGAAGGTTGTCTCACAGCCTGAGTGCTACACAAGGAATCGGCCGGCAGGCCCGACAACTTTAGCCCCTGCTGCCGCCGGCGATGCACTCCCCCCTCATCGCGTCTCGGACTTTCCGGAGAAGTCCGGCCTCGGGGTCTGCCACCCCGGCTCCTGGGTGAGCCACGCCCCCTGCCCGCCGATCCAGCGACCCGCCGGTATCTAATTGATTTGGTGAGGCCAATCCAGGGTTTCCCGGCACGAAGGACCGGCATCTCAGAGCCCGGCCCGGCCAGTTGTCCCACTTCCGGACGTGACCAGCCGGATGGGCGAGCCTACTGGCCCGACTTCCGCGTGCGAAACCGTACAGATTGGCCATGTTCCGCGCCACCGGGCCTGCCAGCCGGGCGTTTTCAGTTCAGCATTCCGGAGCGTCCAGAATACTGACTAAGCCTCGCCCCGTCATCACGCCCGCCCGCTCCCCTCACGCCACCCCGCATTTCCCACTCCTCCCTGTGCCGTAACCGCAACAGCGTGAACTACTTTCCACCTCTTTTCTAGTACCCGCCCAAGCCTCTTTCCCGTCAATCTTTGATATCGTAGAGAGTTACCACTCTTGGAGGTCACGAAATTGAGGAGTAGTCTGTTCGTGTGTTTGATCGCAGCCGCCCTCTCGGCCGCCGCCTGGGCGCAGCCTTCCGCTGGATTCGGAGCTGTCGCCGGTTCCGTCGTCCAGTCCGGAAGCGAGGGAATGCCCGACGCCGAAGTCGTCTTGTCCAATCCCGTCCTTGGCCTGGAGATCACGGTCATGACCACCGACGATGGCATGTTCAATGCGTCCGCGGTCATTCCCTCCGCTGAATACTCTTTGAAGATCAGCCACAAGGGTTACTCCGCCTGGAAATCCGGCGTCTTCGCCGTCGCCTCCGGACAAACCGTGCGTGTCTCCGTCGTCATGGAGCCCGACAACGTTGAGAAACCCGTCCCCTCCAGCGGCAACTTCGTCTTCTCCAACGACGGAAACATCGTCATCGCCGATATCGTCACCGGCAACGAAGCGCGCGCTCTCCCCGGCGCCGGAAGCCCCGATGCCCTGGCCTCGCTCGCCACCCCTACCACCAGCGCCGAAGCCGCCCCAGGCGCCACCATCGCCCGCGCCATGCCCTTCCCCAACGCGGTGCTGGTCGACGGCATCTACTCCTCCCCCGGCTATCTCCAGCTAACCCCAGGGGCCCCGCGCCAGCTTCCCCGCGATTCCATTGAAAGCGTCGCCGTCCTCACCAGCGGCTTCCCCGCCGAATACGGACGCTCCATCGGCGGCATTGTCAGCACCAGTACCCGCACCGGTGGCGCCAACTTTCACGGCTCCGCCTATGAGTACTACCGCAATCCCAATCTCGCCTCCAACGACGCCTTCGCTGGCGGCGCCGACGTCCGCCAGACCGACTACCGCTCCGGCATCAGCGCCGGCGGCCCCTTCCCCACCAGCGATGAGTTCTTCTTCTTCGCCAACCTGGAGATCATGAACCGGGACGCCCAGGCCGTCAACCGCATCACCAGCCCGCTCATCGCCGATTCCACCGGCACCACCGTCTCCCTCTCCAATTGCTCCGCCACCGCCGCCCAGTGCGCCGGAGCCGCCAAATTCCTGCAACCCCAGATGAACCGGTTGGCCCCCGACTGGGCCCATTCCGATGCCGGCCTCGTTCGCCTCGACTACCGCCGCGCCGACGGCAACGCCTACACCCTCGACGTCAACGCCTCCCGCTGGCATGCCCTCACCCTCGCCGAAAACCAGTCCGTCGCCCCCAACGGCGGCCTCATCGGTGATCCCGTCCTCCACGACGACGTCCGCTTCGCCAAGTTCGGCTGGACCAGCACCGGCTTCACCACCGAGAACGACCTCCGCCTCGGCTGGGCCAAGAACCGCATCGTCGAATATCCCGTCTCCTCCCAGACCTTTACCGGCTTCACCGGCGTCTCCATCGCTGGCACCACCGCCGGCGCCACCCAAAAGTGGACCACCTTCGTCCCCAACGAGGACCGCTTCCAGCTCGTCGAAAACCTCCGCTTTGCCGTCAACCGCCACCAGTTCTTATTCGGCATCGACGCCTCCTACTCCAACGACCACATCGCCTCGCTCCCCAATCCCTCCGGCCTGTATACCTATCCGTCCCTCACCGCCTTCGCCCAGGATTACAGCTTTAGCGGATTGAAGAGCTACGCCACCTTCGATCAGACCCTCGCCCAGCCCCTCCGGACGTTTGTCACCAAGGAGCTGAACGGCTTTTTTGCCGATACCTGGAGAGTCACCGATAAGTTGACCCTCAACTACGTCGTGCGCTATGAGAAGCCCTTCCTCCCCAAGCCGCCCGCCGTCAACGCGGCTTATTACTTCACCGGCAAGATCGCCTCGCCCGGTCTCGATTTCGCCCCCCGCATCGGCATTGCCTACCAGCTCGGAGAGCAGACCGTCGTCCGCGCCGGCTATGGGTTTTACTACGCCCCCTTCTCCGGCCAGATTCTCGATGCCCTCTACGTCGGCAGCAGTCAGGCCCGCATCCCCATCACCGTCACCCCCGGCCTGAAAGGCTCGCCCTCCTTCCCCAACCTGCTCAACGCCAGCAACATCCCCACCGGCTCCATCGACCTCGCTTACGCCCAGAGCAAGTTCCGCAATCCCTATACGCAGCAGGCCAGCCTCTCCATCGAGCGCCGCTTCGGCCGCCACTCCACTCTCACCCTCGGCGCCGTCCAGGACCGCGGGCGCAAAATGTGGATCCCCTTCGATTACAACCTCACCGCTCCCGCCACCACCACCGCCAACAACCCGAAGACTCCCCAGTTCGAGACCTACTCCATTCTCAACGCCGCCGGCCAGGCCGATCGCTACTATACGACGCCCTTCTACACCGCCAGGGTCGATGCCACCTATGCCCACATTTTCAGCGTGCAGAACAACGGCTCGTCCTGGTCTTACAGCGGTACCGCCCAGTGGCTCACCCGCCTCTCCCACGCCCTCACCGTCTCGGCGGCCTACACCTGGTCTCACTCCACCGACAATCTCGGACCCCAGTCCGCCGCCGGCTTCAGCCTCATCGGCAGCACCACCGGCAACATCAACGACGACCGCGGCACCTCCGCCTTCGACCAGCGCCATCGCGCCCTCATCCGCTTCGTCTGGCAGCCCACCGTCGCCGATGGTAGCGCCGCCACCCACATCGTCAACGGCTGGACCGTCTCCGCCGTCGCCTCCGGCGCCTCCGCCCAATCCGTCACCCCACTGGTCGAAATCCAGGGCCAGCAGTTCTCCGGCGGCACCATGCTCTATACCACCTCTCTCAACGGCTCCGGCGGCTGGGCCCGCGCCGCTTTCGATCCCATCGGCAACCTGCACACCGCTCCTCAGTACTCGCTCGATCTCCGCCTGGCCCGTTCCTTCGCCGTGAGCTCCGCCTTCCACGCAACCCTCGGTATCGAGGCCCTCAACCTGCTGGACCGCCAGGCCGCCACCCTGATCGACCCCATCGCCTACGTTTCCACCGAACAGTTCGTCGCCGGCTCGTCTGTAACCCAAATCGGCACCGTCCGGCCCATCGCCGGCGCCGGCACCGGTATCGCCTCGCTCGGCTCCCCCGACGGCACCCGCGCCCGGCGCTGCCAGATCGAACTCCGCATCTCGTTCTGATGCCGGAGTATGCCGGCCGGCCGCCGCGCCGCCGCCGGCGCTTCAAACTGTGTTACCCTGGGGCAATCTGCGACTGCGACAACCTCACTGATAACCCCCACCTGGAGGATAGATGAATCCGCAAGAAGTTTTGGAATTTGCAAAAAAGAACGATGCCAAGCAGCTTGACTTGAGATTTACCGATATCCCGAGTCTGCAACATCACGTTTCCTACCCCATGAGCGAGTTGGACGAAGCCAGCTTCGAAGAGGGCTTCGGCATGGATGGGTCGAGTATCCGCGGCTGGGCGGCGATCCACGAGAGCGACATGCTATTGATCCCCGACCCCAACACCGCCATCATGGATCCGTTCGCCGAAACGCCGACGCTGGTCATGCTGGGCGACGTTAAGGACCCCATCACCAAGCAGCGGTATGAGCGCGATCCCCGCTGGATCGCCAAGAAGGCTGAGCTCTACCTGCAGAATACCGGCCTCGCCGATACCGCCTACTTCGGCGCCGAAGCCGAGTTCTTCATCTTCGACAACATCAGTTTCGATCAGAACCAGCACTGCGGCTTCTACTACATCGATGCCGAGGAAGGCCGCTGGAACTCCGGTCGCCGCGAGGACAACCTCGGATACCGTCCCCGCTACAAGGAAGGCTACTTCCCCGTTCCCCCCACCGATCACTACCAGGACCTCCGCAGCGAAATGGTCCAGGTCATGATCAAGTGCGGCCTCCATATCGAGTGCCACCATCATGAAGTCGCCACCGGCGGTCAGGCCGAAATCGATCAGCGCTTCGATACCCTCGTCAAATCGGCCGACAACATGATGATGTACAAGTATGTCGCCCGCAACGTAGCCAACCAGTACGGCAAAACCGTCACCTTCATGCCCAAGCCCCTCTTCGCCGACAACGGCAGCGGCATGCACACCCACCAGAGCCTCTGGAAGGCCGGTAAACCCCTCTTCGCCGGCGATCAGTATGCCGGCTTCAGCCAGATGGGCCTGCACTACATCGGCGGCCTCCTTAAGCACGCCCGCGCCCTCTCCGCCATCATCGCCCCCACCACCAACAGCTACAAGCGCCTGGTGCCCGGCTATGAAGCCCCCGTCAACCTCGCCTACTCCCGCCGCAACCGCTCCGCCGCTTGCCGCATCCCCATGTACTCCGCCAATCCCAAGGCCAAGCGCGTCGAGTTCCGGCCGCCAGATCCAGCCGCCAACCCCTATCTCGCTTTCGCCGCCATGTTGATGGCAGGCCTGGACGGCGTCCTCAACAAGCTCAACCCCGGCGAGCCCCTCGACAAGGACATCTACGACCTCTCCCCCGAGGAGATGAAGAGCGTTCCTTCCATGCCTGGCTCCCTCGAAGAAGCCCTCGATTGTCTCGAAGCCGACCACGACTTCATGCTCAAGGGCGATGTGTTCACCGAAGAACTCATCGAGACCTTCATCGATTACAAACGCAAGAACGAGGCCGACGCCGTCCGCCTCCGGCCACACCCGTACGAATTCGCTCTCTACTACGACATCTAAGAGCCGATTCGCTCCAGCTGTCTCGCATTCCCCGAGGCCTCCCGCGCGTTCCATCGCGGGAGGCCTCGCCGTTTTCTGCTGCCGCGATTCCTCCCTCAGGCGCCCGTCCGCCCCCGCCGGCAGCCCCGCCGGGCCGCTCCAGAACCGGGATTGGTTATGGCGCGTGGCACGCTCCTACGTGTGATACTTCTCCATCGTCCGCGGATTGTACGCCCAGTGGAACTCCAGCTCATACCCCATCGACTTCGCCAGCCCGTCCAGATCCGGAAACAGCGTCGCGTAGGTGATGTTCATGCGGTATAACTCCCGCATCCCCACCTCCCGCACCCCATGCCGCAGCACGCACTTCGCCAGGATGTTCTCCTGGTCCGCGTCCGTCAGCATGTCTTCCATCGCCACGTCCAGCACCCCGGGCACCGCAAACGTCCCCGACTGCGCAATCAGCCTCCGGTTCATCGTGTACGGCTCCCCCATCCAGATGAACCGCCGCCGCCCCTTCAGGAAGAACCGGTCGAAATTCCCCTTCACCCTCGGATCGGTCCGCACCGGCGCGGGCGCCCGGCTGCTGTCCACCCGCGCCGGGTTCATCGCCCATACCACCCCGTCCCCCACCGTCCGCTCCAGCGCGAAAAATGCCGCCACATACGGCGACCAGGTGAAATCGATCAGCCGCGTCGGCGCCCCGTGGTGCTGCATCAGCCCCAGCCACTGGAAATCATCGTCCCAGTCCGGTGGCTTGTCCAGGAATTGGTGCGCCTTGCGTTTGAACACCCGCAGGATCCGCGCCTCCTGCTGGCTCCACGCCTCCGGCGCCACCCCCGAGTTCTGCAGATACCGCGACAGCGAGCTGAACAGCGGCCAGCGCGCGTCGCACTCCCCGCGGAACGCCCAGTGCGAATACGGTGGATGCGTGACCAGCTCCAGAAACGCCTCCCAGGTTTCCAGCCGGAAGACGGGGTAGGACCCGCGTCGGGCCCGTTTCCTTGTTGCCATGGCGATTCGTCCCGGAAGCCTCTGCCCCCAGCTTCCATCCTAGCCGCATCCCGCGCCCCTGGCCTAATGCCCGATCCACCGCGCCAGCCCAAACGCCGCCGCCGATGCCAGGCCCCCGATCACCGTCGTCTGCAACCCGCCCCGCCACGGCGATATCCCCGTCAGCTTCCCCTTTACGAATCCGAAGGCGAACAGCGCCGCCAGCGTCACCCCCACCGAGATCCGCAGCGCCGAGTTC
>Ga0265323_10000152_pt1 | contig 40620 bp, 30 predicted proteins | sample 41225metaG_FD_193580 | JGI IMG/M metagenome (GOLD analysis project Ga0265323, IMG submission 193580) | Rhizosphere microbial communities from Carex aquatilis grown in University of Washington, Seatle, WA, United States - 4-12-25 metaG | ecosystem: Host-associated > Plants > Roots > Rhizosphere...
CCTTCCCGGAACCACTCGCTGGCGCTCGCGGCCACGGGACACGCTCGCGAGCACGGTCGGCAGGATGTGAATGTGTGCAAAACGCGTGTTTTTGCCCAAAAACAAGAAGGCCCCGGAACCTTGCGGTTCCAGGGCCAAACTTGGGGGTGGGAGCTCGCCACGCTCTCTTCCCAGTCGCACACATTGGGCGCTCTCGCTTTCGCGGGCCGTGTGCTCCCCGACGCCACTCTCCGCGGCATGCGAAGGTTTCGGTCTCATGGCGGGACCGTCCAGGCCGTTGCCAGCCGGAATCTATCGAGTGAGGCCTCTACGCCCGGTTCGGCCACTGCTTGCCAGCAGCGGTCACGCCGGACGGGGTGCAGACACGCCTGCAACTTGCGTCGCTCGCGTCGGCACCGTTGCCACAGGGTCGGCCCCGGCTTTTGGCCGGGCGTTAGCCCCATGCTACGGGTCTGACCTCTTAACTCTCAGGTTGCATTTCGCATTGCAGTTGGGTGACGCGGTTTTTCACGCCGCCCCACGGAAGGAGTTTTTCCGGGCTTTGCCAGGCCCAGTCGCTCCCCGAAGCTTCATGCCCTTTGCGCGCTCTGCCCATGACGGGCGGAGCCTTTTTGGCGAGGTGGTCTCGCCAGAGCACGTTGCCTCGTGCTGATCTACACAGTAGCAACCATATCCCTCTGGGGAAACTGCGTCGGCGAACGGATCGAAACTCTCCGTGCGCCTGACTCGGCTCGTGCGCGGTTTCTAATCGCGCCTCGCCGCACAGCTCCTACGTCGTATTACTGAGCGGTTACGACACCGTTCAGAGGAGCTGGTGACACATGCCTGTCGACAGCGATTGCTCGCCATCGGAGGGGAAAGCCGAACCAGCTCCAACTTTCCTTTCCCCGGTCGCCCGGGATTATCCCAGTCGCGCTCTCCACGGGTTTTTCATTCCCAGCGGCGCCTCGACTGTTCCATCAAAGAACGAGAAACAACGTGTACCGGAGTGCGCGGAAGTCACGTTTTTGTTCTGCACAACTTATTAACAATCCGGACCCTGTGAATAACCTGGCAGCAACGTTGTCCGCAAGTTGCTCACCGGGATGCCTGACGGGATTGTCGCGCCGGTCTGCGACTGGCGGATTCGCCGGTTGCAAGCCGGCGCCACGCATGGTCACGGAGAAACGGCTTTGACAACGGGGGCGAAAGCCGAGGTTGTCAGCCGTTCCACCGCTGCGGCGGTGCGACCCGCCCAAATGTCTCCCCACGATCTGCCCATCTATGAACTTGAGGCCGCGATCGTCGCCAGCGTTGCGACGTCGGGCCGGGTGATCGTCCAGGCGCCGACCGGTTCCGGCAAATCGACGCAGCTGCCGCAGATGCTATTGCGTCATGGGATTTTGGATGCGGGCGAAGTCGTGGTGCTGCAGCCGCGGCGGCTGGCGACCCGCCTGCTTGCCAGGCGTGTGGCCGAGGAGGTCGGCACGCCGCTGGGGCAGTTCGTCGGCTACCAGATCCGGCTGGAGTCGCGCGTCTCCAGGGCGACGCGCATCCGCTTCGTCACCGAGGGCATCCTCCTGCGCCAGATGTCGTTCGATCCGGCGTTGCGCGGGGTGGGCACGATCATCTTCGACGAATTCCACGAGCGGCATCTTTATGGGGACATCACCCTGGCGCGGGCCTTGCAGCTGCAGCGTTCGCTGCGCCCGGACCTGAGACTCATCGTCATGTCCGCGACGCTCGATGCCGGTGCGTTGCGCGATTATCTCGCGCCGTGCGAGGTTCTCGTGTCGCAGGGCCGGATGCATCCGGTGACGATCGAATACCTTCCCAAGGCGGTCGACTTCGACCGCGAGCCGGTGTGGGACGTCGCGGCGCGCGAATGCGCCCGGGTCGCGGCGCGGTCACGCGGCGATTTCCTGGTGTTCATGCCGGGCGCCTACGAGATCAACCGGACGGTGCAGGCGGTGCAGAACGAGAAGGCGCTGCGCGATTTCCTCGTGCTGCCGCTCCACGGCGAACTGGCGCCGGAGGCGCAGGACCGCGCGGTGGCGCGGTACGAGACGCGCAAGATCATCGTCTCGACCAATGTCGCGGAGACGTCGATCACCATCGATGGCGTCACGGCGGTGATCGACAGCGGCCTCGCCCGCATGGCGTGTTACGACCCGCAGCGGGGCATCAACACGCTGCTCATCGAGAAGATCAGCGCCGCCTCGGCCGACCAGCGCGCAGGCCGCGCCGGACGCACCGCGCCGGGAGTCTGCGTGCGCCTTTGGACGGAGCGCGAGCATGCGCGGCGCGCGCCGCAGGAATTGCCGGAGGTGAAGCGCCTCGATCTGGCTGAGGTCGTGCTGACCCTCAAGGCGGCGGGAGTCGACGACGTCCGGAGTTTCCACTGGTTTGACCCACCGGAGCCGCGATCGTTGGAGCGGGCGGAGGAGCTGCTTGCGGATCTGGGTGCGGTGGCGGTGCCGGGGTCGGCGCCCCCGGCTGCAACGACTGCTGCCGGCCGCGCTGAGGCCGGGCCCAGCTTTGCCACGGTTTCCGAGGGCAGGCCGGGGTCAACGCCCCCGGCTACAAAGGTGACGTCGCGCATCACCGACATCGGTCGCCGGATGCTGCGGTTTCCCGTGCATCCGCGCTACGCCCGCATGTTTCTCGAGGCCCACGAGCGGGGCTGCGTGCGGCCGGTTGCGCTCATGGCCGCCCTGACCCAGGGGCGGAACTTCCTGCTGCGGGGAACGGGTCGCGAGGTGGAGCAGCAGCGCGAGGACATCCTGGGGGAGGAGCACGAATCGGACTTTTTCCGGTTGATGCGCGCCTGGCGCTTTGCGGACCGCGCCAACTACGCGCTCGACGCCTGCCGCCGCCTCGGAATTCACGCACAGGCGGCGCGGCAGGTCGGGCCGCTTTTCGAGCAGTTCATCGAGATTGCCGCCGGCGAGGGGCTCGACGTGAGCGAGCGACGTGTGGACAGCGCCGCGGTGCGCAAATGCGTTCTGGCCGGGTTTGCGGATCATCTCGCGCGGCGGCTCGACGCCGGCACGCTGCGCTGCGAACTGGTGCACGGCCGCCGGGGTCAGCTCGCCCGGGAAAGCGGAATCCAGCAGGCGCCGCTCATGGTGGCCGCGGAAGTCAGCGAAATCGAAGCGCGCGGAGAGGTGACGGTCCTGCTGAGCCTCGCGACGGCCATTGAAGAGACGTGGCTGCAGGAGCTGTTTCCCGGCGACCATCGCGAAGCCGTCGGCGTGGTTTACGACGAGTCGGCGCGGCGGGTGATCGCGCGTCGGGAACGCCGGTTCCGCGACCTCGTGCTGGAATCCAAGCCGACGGCGGACGTTCCGCCTCCGGGCGAAGCGGCGGCCTTGCTGGCGCGCGAAGTCGCGGCGGGACGGATCGCGCTCACCGGATGGACCGAGGCGGTGGAGCAATGGATCGTGCGGGTCAATTGCCTTGCGAAATGGTTTCCGGAATTCGAAGTGGCGCCAATTGGCGATGCCGACCGGGCGGCCCTGATCGAGCACATCTGTTACGGCGCCTACGGGGCGCGCGAGCTCAAGGACAGGCCGGTCATGCCGGTGGTGCGCGAATGGTTGCGCCCGGAGCAGCTCGCAATGCTCGACGATTGCCTGCCCGAGCGCATCGAGATGGCGAACGGACGGCGCTCACGCATCACCTACGCGGCTGAAGGTCCGCCGGTGCTCTCGGCGCGAATTCAGGAACTTTTTGGCATTGGCGGCCGCTTCACGCTCGGGCGCGGGCGGGTGCCGGTGACAATCGAAGTCCTGGCGCCGAATCAGCGCCCGATTCAGGTGACCGACGATCTCACGGCCTTCTGGCGCGACATCTATCCGAAGATCAGGGCGGAGCTGTCGCGCAAGTATCCGCGGCACGAGTGGCGGTAGGAACGTGGTCGCACTTCATGCTCCACGTTCCTACTACAAAATGGCTGCGCCATTTTGGAAAGGACTGAGAAGGGAGACGTTCCACGTCTGGGCAGTTCCTCAACGGGCGCTGGCCGTTGTTCGACGAGGTTTGAGGATCCAATGCCTGACAGGCGGCCAAGCTGGAATGATTCAGACGGACCATGGTCTTGCTCGCTCCTTCATCTCCGGCACACAAAGGACAACCTCCACCGACTCAAGCCAGATGGCGGACGATGAATTGTCCGGCTTGACGGCCGATTGAATCGGAAGAAATCTGATGACCATGCCTACGCTTTCCTTCCATGCTCCAGAGCTGGCTGCGCGGAAGATCCGTGCCGCGGCCAAGCGTCGTGGCATGCCGGTATCTCAGTTCATCAAAGAGGCGGCTGAACGGGAGGCGAAGCAGGCGGACGCGGGATGGCGCGTGGAGGAGCCAACGGATGCAACAGTGGAGGCAATTCGCGAGCCGGTCGATGGGCTAACCCAGTATCGGACGGTGGACGAAGCTTTGCGCAGTGTGAAATCCGATGCGAAGCGTCGTCCTAAAAAGTCAATTTAGGCGTGATTTTGGACGGTGGATTGAGGGGACGCCGATCGAGCAGGATCTGCGTGCGGTGATGGAGCTCATTGCGGTCGGAGATCCGCTCGATCCAGGCCGTCGCGATCATCCGTTGCATGGCGATTGGAAAGGTTGTCGGGACTGTCACATCCGAGGTGACGTCGTGCTGATCTATTCGCTTCCTCCGGGGCTGGCGGTATTTCACCGTGTCGGCTCGCACAGCGAGCTGTATCGGCGGTGAAGGAAACGGCGGTTTCAACAAGCTTGGCGGCCGGCTGCAACGCGAGCGCACTATTCCAAGAACTGGCGGCTCTGCAGCGCGACGGGGGCGTCGCGTCTCCAGGAACAACCGGATGAACGGCGGCCGGAACACCGCGTTACGGCTGCTTCGGCGGCGGCGGAGCGGCGGCTTCCGGCGGGCGCAGGTGGTCGGCGTAATACGCTTTCAGAACCTCGAACGCCTTCTTCTTGAGACCATTCTCGCCGATCAGGCCCTTCCGGTTCCAGCCGTCCTGGATCTTCGGAAGGACGCGCCTCGGCGAACGAAAATCGCAGAGAATCCAGGGCGTGCAGCCGCGGAACTGCGGAATCTTGTCCAGCATCGGGAGCGTCTGCCGGTAGACCTCCTCCTGGAACTCCTCGCTGAAACGCGTGCTCGCGCTTGCGTGCATCCCCTGCACCGCGTCGGCGCCAAACTCGGAAATGATCACCGGCTTGTCGCGGGCGATGGTCCAGCGGACGCGGTTGATCTTTTCGGGCATACCGTCGTACCAGCCGACGTATTCGTTGAAGCTCTGCAGATCGGTAAATTCGCCGAGCGGATCGTCCACGATCTTGTGGGCGGAATCAGCCGGATCGGTGCGCACTTCCATGGCTGCGGAGACGAGCCGGGTGCCGTCCAGCGTGCGCGCGTCGTCGATGAGCGTGCGCAGGAAACGAGTGCGGGCCTCGCTTACCGGAGTCTCGTTGGCGACGGACCAGATGATGACGCTGGCGCGGTTCTGGTCGCGCCCGATGAGCTCCGATAGCTGCGCCCGGGCGTTGGCGAGCGTGTCGGGATTGTCCCAGGCGACGGCCCAATAGACCGGGATTTCCTCCCAAAGGAGCAGGCCGAGTTTGTCGGCGAGGCGGGCCATGTGCTCATTGTGCGGGTAGTGCGCCAGCCGGAGAAAATTGCAGTTCAGGTCCCGTGCCCAGCCGAGCAACTGGCTGGCATCGGCCAGCGAGTAGGCCCGGCCGCCGCGCAGGGGATTTTCCTCGTGCACGCAGATTCCGCGCAGGAACACCGGCTGTCCGTTGAGCAAAATCTCATGACCTCGCACCTCGATCGTACGGAAACCGATGTCGTCGGTCAGACCATCTGTCTCGGCTGCGACGCTGACCGTGTAAAGCTTGGGATGTTCGGGCGACCAGAGCGCGATTCCGGGCGCGGCGAGGTCGAGCAACGCCACGCCATCGGGGCCGGTCGTGGTTCCGGCGGTGAGCGACAATTCCGGGATGGTGACGGTGACTTTCTGGACCGGCCTGGCCCCGTCGAGGCGCACGCGGATGGCGATATGGTCGCGCGTGCCGGATGCGAGGTGAATTGCATTATCGGCGATGAAGGTGGCGGGTGCCTCGACGAGGCGCACGTCGCGCGTGAGTCCGCCGTAGTTCCACCAATCGGTCATCACCGTGGGGACGCCGTCGCGGTGCCGCTGGTTGTTGACGCGGACCACGAGCGAATTGCCTTTTGGCTTCAGCACCGCGGTTGCTTCGAATGAAAACGGGGTGAAGCCGCCCACGTGGTGGCCGAGCTTGTGGCCGTTGAGATAGACATCGGCCTCGTAGTTGGCCGCGCCGAAGCAAAGGAAGAGGCGGGAATTCGAGCTGGAAGGCGTGTAATCGAACTGGCGGCGATACCAGACGGTGCCCTCGTAGTAGAACAGGCGCTCCTCCTGCGAGTTCCAGTCGCCGGGCACGGCGAGCGTCGGGCTGGCGTCGAAGCTGTATTCGATCAGATCGGTCTCCGCAAGAGGGCGCTGATCGAGGAAGAAGCCGCCCGACGGCTGGGCGGCCTCATCGTAGGCGTGCATCCGGTAGTCGTAAAATCCGGTGTCGTACGGATCGACGATCTGGCGCCATTGACCATTCAGGTTGAGGCCGGGGCGGAGAAATGCGTTTGCCGGAGCGGCTCGAAGAGTCAGGGCGGACATGAGGAGAAGAAATGAGGCGGTCGGGAGGCTGGGCATAGGAAAAGGCGGAAGATCGGGGAGCAATCTGTCAGATTCCGCGCAGGTAAACAGCCGAAAATGGATCTGGAGACGCGGGAGGCCTGCAAGGGCGCAGCGAGACTGCGCCCCTACAGGGATCGGAATACCGGGATCCGAATATCCGTCGTAGGGGCGCGCCTGAAAAAGTCCAACGTTTCGCAGCAGCGAACCCCTCAGCGCCGTTTGGCCGGGCGGTTCTTCGGCCCGATGTTGAGATAGGTTTTGGCGAGCATCTGCGCTTCGTAGAATTCGAGCCAGCGAACGCCGACGCGCGGCTTCACGAGATCCTTGCGCGTTGCATGATCGATCTGCTGCTTCATGCGCCGGCAGAGTTCCTCCTGCTGGTATTGCACGCCTTCGATGACATCGGCCACGCGGCTTCCGGCGAGCGCCTCCTCGATGTAGAAACCGTTGGGCTCGTCCTCCTCCAGGAAGACGTGGATCTCGTTCACGCGGCCGAAGAGATTGTGCAGGTCCCCCATGATATCCTGATAGGCTCCGGTGAAGAAGACGCCGAGGTAGTAAGGCTTCTTGTTGAGCGGATGGAGGGTGATGTAGTCCTTCACGTCCTGCAGGTCGATGAAACTGGCGATCTTGCCGTCGGAGTCGCACGTGATGTCGACCAGGATGGCGTTGACCGACGGTTTTTCGTTGAGGCGGTGCAGCGGCGCGATGGGGAAGAGCTGTTTCAGCGCCCAGTGGTCGAGGAGCGACTGGAAGACGGAGAAGTTGCACACGTACTGGTCGGCCAGGTGCTTCTTGAGGTCGTGCAGCTCCTCGGGCTGGTAGCCCTTTTGCGTTCCCTCCTTGTCGATCTGCTCGCAGATCTGCCAGAAGATCGCCTCGGCTGCGGCGCGGTTCTCGATGTCGAGGTAGCCGAGGTTGAAGAGCGAAATGGCCTCCTCCTTTTTCTGGATGGCGTCGTGGTAGCGCTCGAGGCGGCCGAGTCTGGCCTTGTTCTTGTGGAGGACTTCGAGATCGGTGACGACCTTGTGCTTGACCTTCGGCTGGTGCTGCTGCCCGAGCGACTCGCGTTTGTTGATTCGCTCGAACACTTCGACCACCAGCATGGAGTGCTGGGCGACGACGGCCCGGCCGCTCTCGCTGACGATGTCGGGATCGGACACACCGGCGGCGCGGCAGATCTCGCGGATGTTGAAGACCACGTCGCGGGCGTACTCCTCGAGCGAGTAGTTCATCGACGATTCGAAGTTGGTGCGCGAGCCGTCGTAGTCGATGCCGAGGCCGCCGCCGACGTCGAGGTAGCCCATCGGGAAACCCATCTTCGCGAGCTGGCAGTAGAAGCGCGTGGCCTCGATGACGGCGTTCTTGATCGTGATGATGTTCGGCACCTGCGAGCCGACGTGAAAGTGGATCAGGCGCAGGCACTGCGTGAGCTTGGCATGCCGGAGTTTCTCGATGGCGAAGAGGATTTCCGCGGTGTTTAGTCCGAACTTTGCGTTGTCGCCGGTTGACAGCGCCCATTTGCCCTCGCCGCGGGTCAGCAGCTTCGCCCGCAGGCCGATCATGGGTTTCACGCCCGTCTCGGCGGAGATGCGGATGATCTCGTCGAGTTCGGACAACTGCTCGACGACGATGATGACCTTCTTGCCGAGCTTGCGGCCGAGGAGCGCGAGCCGGATGTAATCGTCGTCCTTGTAGCCGTTGCAGATGATCAGGCGCTGGTTGCCCTCGTGCATGGCGAGCGCGATCATCAACTCGGGCTTCGAGCCGGCCTCGAGGCCGTAATTGTAGTCCTTGCCGGCCGCGAGGATCTCCTCGACGACCTCGCGCAGCTGATTGACCTTGATCGGAAAGACGCCCCGGTAGGTGCCCTTGTAACCCTCCTCCTTGACGGCGCGCACGAAGACGTCGTTGAGCTGAATCACCCGGTGCCGGAGCAGATCCTGAAAACGGATGACCATCGGTGCCTTCAACCCCATTCCCAGCGCCTCGTGGACCACATCCATGATGCGGATCCGGCGGCCGTCGGAGAGTGGCTGCACCTGGACGAAACCCTGATCGTCGACCGAGAAGTGGCCCGAGCCCCAACGCTTGAAACCATAATGCTCCTCGGACTGGGCGGCGGACCAGGCGGATGAAGACTTGCTTTTCAAATTGGGAAGGGGAGCGGCTTAGGGAAGGGATCCGGCGCGAATATTGGGTGGAGACGCGACGCCCTCGTCGCGTGATTCCGTCGAAACGAGACGAGGGCGTTGCGTCTCCATAGCCGTGGGAAGACCTGCGCGACGAGGGCGTCGCGGCTCCATTACACAGCTGGAAACATGCAGGCTAGCTCCCTGGGCTCGGGGTGTCGACCCGTGCCCGGACTCAACGAGGCCGGCTACAATGCAGGCTTCTGCGGTGATCATGGGGTTTGAATGGCGGGAATGGCGTCCAGCTCTTGGCTTGCTTTTTCAAAGGGGGCTGGAGTTAATCCGCGTTTCTTTTCCGAAAACCCCGCGCAAGCAATGATTAAAATGCTCCTGACTGCCACGATGATGCCGCTCGCCCAGCAAACTGCGCCCACTGTGGGTGGCACGGGCTTCAATCCCACGATCCTGCTTTTCTACGGATTGATCATGGCGGCCATGTGGTTTCTCTTGATCGCACCGCAGCGCAAGAAACAGAAGGAGCAGCAGAAAATGATCAATGCGCTTGCTCCTGGCGACGAAGTGCTGCTGACGGGTGGCATCTATGGCGAGATCACGAGCGTGCGCCCCGACCGCCTGATCGTTCGCATCGGTGACAACACGAAGGTCGAGGTTGAGAAGGGATTCATCCACACGGTCGTGACCAAATCCGGCCACGCGGGCGACAAGAAATAGCGCCGGCTCCGTCCCTCGCGGAGTCAAAGGCTGGCGGATCGACGGGGGAGCGCGTCCTCCCCCAACGGAATTTAACCAAATCAACCAATGCTTAGACAATACATCTGGAAGCTGCTCCTCAGCGTGGCAATTGTCATCTGGGCGGTGGCGGAGTTGATTCCGCTGAATGACCGCCCATTCGCCCAGTATATCAAATCGCAGGCGACCGCCAAACAGACGGATTTCATCACGTTGATGAAGGACGCAAGCGACCGGGTGACATCCGGTCAGGCGCAATCGGTGTTCGTCGCCCTCAAGCAGATTGGCAAGGAGCGCAAGCTGGACCTTTCGCAGTTCTTTCCGGAGATCCGACTCGAGGCGTCGCTCAAGAATGTTGAAAAGCGCAACAACATCCTGCTCGACGAACTGTTGAAGCGCTCCAAGGGCCGGCTCCAGCTCGGACTCGATCTCAAGGGCGGCGTGGCTTTTACCCTCGAGGTGAATGAAAAGGCGGTTGCTGCGTCTTCGCAGCGAGACAGCGAGCAGAAGCTCAACAAGGCGATCGAGATCATCTCCACACGCATCAACAGCCTTGGCGTCGCCGAACCGATTGTCCGGCCGATCGGCAACAACCGCATCGAAGTTCAGCTTCCCGGTGTCTCCACCAAGGACAATCCGGAGATCGTCTCCAGCCTCAAGAAGCCGGCCCGCCTCGATTTTCGCCGCGTCTATATCGGCGGCACGCCCGACACGATTCCAGTCAATGAAGCGCCTCCCGGATACGAGGCGATGACCCTGGAACAGGAGTCGCAGAATGGCTCGATCCGCACCAGCCAGGAATACGTGAAGCGGATCCCCGACATGACGGGCACCGCTCTCAGCGAAGCCTACGCCAGCATGGACGAATTCGGCCGATTCAAGATCCTGCTCCGTTTCACCAAGGAAGGTGGCAAACAGTTCGCCGATATCACGCGGGCGATTGCGGATGAAGGCAAGCGAGCCGGTCACCTGGGCCAGTTGGCAATCGTTCTCGACGGCAAACTTTATTCGGCTCCGACGGTGCGCGAGGAAATTCCAAGCGGCAGCGCCGAGATCTCCGGATCGTTCACACAGCGCGAGGCGATCGAGCTCGCGAACGTCCTGAATAATCCGCTCGATCTCCCGCTCGAGATCAAGGAGCAGTACGAGGTCGGCCCCTCGCTGGCACAGGACGCCATCGACAGCGGCGTGCGCGCCGCGGTCATTGGCACGGCCCTCGTGGCGGCGTTCATGATCACGTATTACACGGTGGGCGGCGTCATCGCCGTGGGCACACTGGCCGTGAACGTGACGATCATCCTGGGCGTGCTCTCGAGTATTGGTGCGACGATGACCCTGCCCGGACTCGCCGGCATCGTGCTGACGATCGGCATGGCGGTTGACGCCAACATCCTGATTTTCGAGCGCATGCGCGAGGAACTGAACCTCGGCAAGACGCTCAAGACCGCGGTGGTCTCCGGCTATGACAAGGCCTTCTTCACCATCGTCGACGCCCACGTCACCCAGCTCTGCATCTGCGCCATCATGATCTGGCTCGGAACCGGCCCGGTCAAGGGCTTCGGCGTCACCCTGGCGATCGGCGTGTTCTCCACGATGTTCTCGGTGCTGATCACAAGCCACCTCATCATGGAGTACCTGGTCAACTCCGACATCGTCAAGCGGCTGCCGATGCCGTTCCACCTGTTCAGCAATATCAAGACGGACTTCGTCAGATACGGAAAACCCGCGTTCATCGCCTCATGGGCGCTGGTGTTCGTCGGCATGTCGGTCGCCGTCTACAAGGGCAAGTCGACCTTCGGCATCGATTTCGCGGGCGGCGACATCATCAGCGTCGAGTACAACAAACTGCATCAGCCGGACCTGGCGCAGGTGCGGCGTGTCGCCGAACAGAACCAGATCGGCGAGGTCAACCCCTCCTATGTCACCGGTCTGGCCGGGGGAAGCGATTTGCTCAAGATCGAGACGCCATATAACAAGTCCATCGTGCTGTTCGACGCGCTCAAGAGGGCGTTTCCGGGCGCTGAGCTCAAGAATGTCGGGGAAAGCCACATCGGCGCCACCATCGGCAAGGAAGTCGAGTGGAATGCGCTCTGGTCGGTGGCACTTTCGATGGTGGTCATCCTCCTTTACGTGGCGTTCCGCTTCGAGGTCGGCTTCGGCGTCGGCGCTGTGGTGGCGTCGATCCACGACATCCTGATGACGATCGGCGTCTTTGTGCTTTTCGGGCGTCAGTTCTCGGCGCCGATGGTCGCGGCGATCCTGAGCATCGCCGGCTATTCCATCAACGACACGATTGTCGTGTTCGATCGGATACGCGAAGAGCTCAGGATCAATCCGAACGCGTCGCTGCGCGACATCATCAACGGAGCGGTCCGCAAGGTCTTCTCCCGGTCGATCATGACCAGCACAACGACGTTTCTCGCGGCGCTGTCGCTCTTCGTTTTCGGAACCGGCATCATGCGCGACCTGTCATTCACGTTCCTCGTCGGCATCATCACCGGCACGTTCTCCTCGATTTATATCGCGGCCCCGGTCTTCTACTGGTGGCACAAGGGCGAACGGAAGCACGTCGAGGCCCATCACGACGTCGCGCCGAAGTACGAGTGGACGGGTTCCAGCAAGGCTTCTCAATAGCGGCCGGGGACGGATCATCGCGAGGCAGGCTGCGGCGACACCGGTCAGCGGAGTCGGCCGGCCCGGCCCGCGCGATGAACCGGCCTGGATCTTTCACCGTGAGAATGGCCCTGTTGTGCAACCTCTTTCCTGGAGATGCGACGCCCCCGTCGCGTCCCTCTTCCCTGAATCGAAACGGGCGCAGGCGAGACTGCGCCCCTACGTCCGATCGACTGGCGCCCGATCTTGCCCTTTCCGTAGGGGCGCGATCTTGTCGCGTCCCTCTCCCCTGGCCGCGACGGGCACGTTGAGACATGCGGACCATGCGCTGGATTTACACGCCCGTGCCGGCTGCCGAGCTGGAGGAGACCGCCCGACGGCTGGAGGTGTCTCCGGTCCTGGCTGAACTGCTGCTGCACAACGGACTGCGCGACACTGCTGCAGCCACCCGGTTCCTGCGGCCGGCCCTGGCCGGTTTGCAGGACCCATTCCTGCTCGCCAACCTGGGGGCCGCTGTCGCGCGGCTCCGGCGCGCGATTGAACGCCGCGAGACCCTGGTCGTCCTGGGCGACTACGATGTCGACGGGGTCAGCAGCACCGCCTTTTTGGTGAGCGTGTTGCGGCGCTTCGGGCTCGACCCGCGCTTTGTGGTGCCCCGGCGGCTTGAAGAGGGCTACGGATTGAGCCGCGGCGCCATTGACCGGGCGCTGGAGGCCGGCAAGCCGGATCTGTTCATCGCGCTGGACTGCGGAACCAATTCGCACGAAGAACTCGCGTACCTGCAGGCGGAGGGGGTCGACGTGATCGTGATCGACCATCACCGCTCAAAGGAAAAGCCGCTTGCCGGCGGGATCCTGATCAATCCCCATGTGCACGAGGTGCCCGAGGATGCGCCGTGGCGGGATCTGTGCACGGTCGGCCTTGTGTTCAAGCTCGTGCACGGCCTGCTGAAGGAGCTGCGGGCCGAGAATGATCCCGTGGCGTTTCGGATTCATCTCAAGGAGTATCTCGATCTCGTGGCGATGGGCACCGTGGCGGATCTCGTTCCGCTGGTTGGCGAGAACCGCATTCTGGCTCGTCACGGTCTGGAGATCCTGCAGCACACCCGCAGGCGGGGCCTCCGCGCTCTTATGGACGTGGCGGGGCTCAAACCCGGGCAGGAGATCCATCCGGTGGACATTTCGTTCCGGATCGGGCCGCGGATCAACGCCAGCGGCCGGCTTGCCGATGCGGCGCTGTCGGTGGAACTGATCCTGAGCGAGGACGCGGCCTTTTGCGTCGACGCTTCGCGGCAGCTCGACGGTTTCAATCGCGAACGGCAGGACATCGAGCGCACGATCACCGAGGCCGCCGAGCGCATGGTCGAGGAGAACTACGCCGATTCGCATGGCATCGTGCTGTTCAACGAGGAGTGGCATCCCGGCGTTGTTGGGATCGTGGCGAGCCGGGTGACCCGCAAGTACCATCGGCCCTGCATTGTGCTGGGGGAGGAGAACGGCCTCGCGAAGGGTTCCGGCCGAAGCATCTACGGGCTCAATCTGGTTGAAATGCTGGGCGGGTGCGCCGATCTGCTGGGAAGCTGGGGCGGGCATCCGATGGCGGTGGGCGTATCGTTGCCGCGCGCAAACCTGGAGGCGTTTCGCGAACGGTTCGCGGCGACGGTCCGAGCCTCGCAGCAGGGGCTCTTCGCCGAGCCGGGCCTGGACGTGGCCAGCTGGCTGACCCTCGAACAGATCTCCGAGCCGTTCTTGACCGAGATGGAGGTGCTTCATCCGTTCGGACAGGGCAATCCCGAGCCGGTTTTCGGGTTGAAGGCCGTGCGGCTGCGGCACCGTCCCGAGATCTTCAAGGAGCAACATTTCCGGTTCCACATCGACGATGAAAACGGTCGGCGGATCTATGGGGTGGCCTGGAAGCTGGCCCAACGCGTGCCCCCGACCGGAGTGCCTCTCGATCTTGCGGTTCAGATCGGCTGGAATGTCTACAACGACCGCAAGCAGCTGCAGATGGAATTGCTCGACTGGCGACCGACGGCGGATGTGAAATCATCCTGATCAGTCTCGCGAAAAAGCCTGGCGGCAGGGATGAAAATGCGAGCTTCGATAGTCCTCCGATTTCGTGCCGAGAATGGCTCTGTGGTGACGGCTATGTTTTGGAGACGCGACGCCCTCGTCGCGTAGGTCACTCGGAAGCGCGACGAGGGCGTCGCTGCTCCATAGCCGTGGCATTACGCACGCCGCGACAAGGGCGTCGCGTCTCCATGGAACACCGGGCGAGTCCATTTCAGCTTGCAGTTGCCGGCGAAAATTTGCTTCTTACCCGCTCCTTTGCGCCCATAGCTCAACTGGATAGAGCACCAGACTACGAATCTGGGGGTTGCAGGTTCAACTCCTGCTGGGCGCACCATCCTTCGCTCCTGCGGAGCTACGGATGGCACGCCATCTCCTTCGCTCCTGCGGAGCTACGGATGGCACGCCGGCACATGGTCCATGATTTGGTGACCCCCGTGGCCGCGAAGCGGACACTCAGCGAGGCGCTTGTTCCAACGCACGCAGCGCATCTGGCCAGCTGACAGCATCGAAAATCAATCCTGGTCTGGCGCGGCGCCTCGCTAGGCGGTCTTGGGCAGGAGGGCGGCGAACTCGATGGCGTGCGGGTGCTTCCGCTTGACTTTGAAAAGGCGCGCGCGCCGCCGCAACATGCGGTCAAGCCGGTCCACCAGCAGATCGATCGACTTGTGGCAATTGTCGCTGGATACGCTGCAGTTCATGTCCGGGCCGTGGATGACAATGTGACCTTTCGCGACAAACGGGTTGGTGACGTCGTTCTTTCCATCGTACTCAAGCTCAACCCGAATCCGAACGATCCGTTCCTCGTGGCGCAACAACCGTTCGACTTTCTCGTTCACGTAGAATTTCAGCGAGGGAGTCAGGTCGAGATGGATGCCGGAGACGATCACTTCGTGATTATTGGCTGGGCTATTCATGATTGTGAGTTCCTTTTGGGTTGAATGACAAAAATCCGGCACGGCGCGCGGATGTCCTGCACTGAAAATGACCCTCTGCCCCGGACGGCGTTCTGGAGACGCGACGCTTCCGTCGCGTTTTCGGGAGATCTGCGCGGCGAGGGCGGCGCGCGCCCGTGACGATTCCGAGCTGGCTTGCGCACATGCCCCGATTTCCGAAAATGCCATCCCGTCCTCTTCGTTCCGCCGCAACCCGGAGATTGTCCAGTTTGGGAAATCAGTCATCGCACGACTGCAGAATCTGTATCCGATGCATGCCTTTATCAACATCAGTCGGCGCATTCCCTGTTTCACTTTAGGAAAGCTTATTGCGCGCCAGACAACGGCCGCGGCCGTGCGGCGGGGCGGTTTTCCGGAGGCGCGGGCAAAGGTATTAGCGCTGTCGCTACATGGAAGGCCGCAAGGCAAGCTGGTGTTGTTGACGCGGGGCTGGAACGGACGCCATGAATGAGCAGAATGGTTCCGGTGCGCCGTTGATCGACCCGGGTGATCTTCCCGGGTGGATCCTTTATGAGGATGAGCGGCTGCTGGTGGTCAACAAGCCGGGACTCATCGTCTGTCACCCCTCGAAGAACGGCCCCTGGTCGAGTCTTGTCGGCGCTGCGCGGGAGTATCTCGGATTGCCGACGGTGCATCTCGTCTTCCGGCTCGATCGCGAGACCAGCGGCGTGGTCGTGCTGGCCAAGGACAGCGCCATGGCGGCCCGGCTGCAGAAGGCGATGCAACGGCGGCTTGTCGGCAAGGTCTATCTCGGCATCCTCGCGGGCGAGGTGGCGGAGGCGGTGACGGTGGACCAGCCGCTCGGGCCGGATCCGGCCAGCTGCGTGACGATTCGGTCGACGGTCGTTGCGGCGGGCTCTCCGGGCGCGCAGACGGCCGTGACCCATTTCACGCCGGTGGCGGCCGGTGGCGGGTATACCCTGGTCCGCGTCGGACTGGAAACGGGGCGCAAACATCAGATTCGCGCCCACGCCCTGTGGCTCGGCCACCCGGTGGTTGGAGACAAGCTGTATGGCCCGGACGAGCGGCTGTATCTCGAGTTTGCGCAGCGCGGTTGGACCGAGCGCCATGCGCAGCTCCTGCCGCTGTCGAGGCAGGCGCTGCATTGCGCGGAGATCGACCTCCGCCCGGCTCAGGAGCCGCATGTGTTTCGCACTCCCCTGGCGCCCGAATTGGCGCAATTCTGCCGGGAGCGGATGGGGGTCGATCCGGAGGCGGGAGGTTTGACCACAAAAGGCGCTGTCGGCGCAGCCCACTGAGACCCAGAACGCGACGAGGGCGTCGCGTCCCCACAGGGGCAAGGTCCCCACAGGGGGCAAGGCTGGAGCGGCGGCGCCCCCGCCGCCGGAGCGAGAGCCGGAAATTTTACGCGTGGCGCGGGCTGTCGCCTCCTCGTTCCCTACCGCGTGATCAGCTTGAGAAACTCGTCGTTGGTCTTTGTCTTCGAGAGCCGGCCCACCATGGTCTCAGTGGCCTCCTCGATCTTGAGCGCGATGAGCGCGCGACGGAAAAAGTGAATGCCCTCGAGGCGCTTCGCGTCGATGAGGAGCTCCTCCTTGCGGGTGCCGGAGGCGGCGATGTTGATCGCGGGCCAGATGCGCATCTCGGAGCACTTGCGGTCGAGCACCATCTCCATGTTTCCGGTGCCCTTGAACTCCTGGAAGATCACCTCGTCCATCCGGCTGCCGGTGTCGACGAGGATCGAGGCGATGATTGTGAGCGAGCCGGCCTCCTCGGTGTTGCGGGCTGCGGCGAACAGCTGGCGCGGCTTTTCGAGCGCTCGCACGTCGAGGCCGCCAGAGCCGGTGCGGCCTGAATTGCGCTGGGTGTTGTGGGCGCGCGCGAGGCGGGTGAGCGAATCCAGCAGCAGGACGACGTCCTTGCCCGCTTCGACCATGCGCTTCGCGCGCTCGATGCAGAGGTCGGCGATGCGCAGATGATTCTCGACGTTCTCGTCGTTGGACGAGGCCCAGACCTCGGCCGGGACGCTGCGCTTGAAATCGGTGACCTCCTCGGGCCGCTCGTCGACAAGCAGAATCATGACATGGCACTCGGGATGGTTCTCCAGCACTCCCATCGCGATGTCGCGGAGCAGCGTGGTCTTGCCGGCGCGGGGAGGGGAGACGATCAGGCCTCGCGTGCCCTTGCCAAGCGGGCAGAAAAGATCCATCGCGCGCGTGGTCATGCGATGGTCCTTCATCTCGAGCTTCAACTGTTCGTTGGGCGTGATGGTGGTGAGCTGCGTGAACTCGGCCATGCGCCGGCGCGCGTCGATGTCCATGCCGTCGACTTTTTCGATGAACCGGACCTTTGGGTTGGGAAAGCGTTCGTCCGGCGTGGCGGTTGCGGTGATGACACTGCCCTCCCGCAGCTTGAAGCGGCGGATCAGCTCGCGCGGCACAAACGGGTCGGTCGGCCGGTGTTTGCCGTTGCGCGAGAGGTCGAGCAGGGTGCCGGCCTTGTTGTTGTCGAGATCGAGGACGCCCTCGACGCGCACGACATTTTCAGGAGGCGTGGCGAGGCTGGCGGAGGGCGCCGGTGCAGCCGCGGCGGACGGCGTCAGATTGTTTTCCATGATGTTCCAAAAAACCTCCGTCCACTTGAGACCAAGCTAACCTTGCATTGTATTAGGAACATTACGCAGTTCCCAACCCACAACTCAGGTTACCTGTGACCGATTCAACGATTACCTCAGTGTCTCGTGAGGGCAGAGTATTCAAACCCTCGGCCGAGTTCAAAGGCCAAGCAAACCTCGGAAGTTTCGCCGAGTACCGTAGGCTGTACGCTGAGTCTGTCAACGCTCCAGAAAGATTCTGGGGGCGCCAGGCGAAGGAATGTCTTCAATGGCGCAGGCCTTTCCGGTCGGTCCTTGAATGGAAGCTGCCGCATTCCAAGTGGTTCTCCGGCGGGTACTTGAATCTGGCGGAGAACTGTCTTGACCGCCACCTCGGAACGCCTCGCGAAAACAAGGCTGCGATTATTTTCGAGGGCGAGCCGGGCGACGTCCGGACGCTCACGTACCGGCAGCTCCATCGCGAGGTCTGCCGGTTCTCAAACGTGCTCGCGTCACTCGGCCTGAAAAAGGGCGATCGCGCTGCAATCTATCTGCCCATGGTTCCGGAGGCCGCCGTTGCGATGCTGGCCTGCGCGAGGCTTGGCGTTATCCACACCGTGATCTTCGGCGGCTTCAGCGCGGAAGCGATCAAGGATCGCGTCAACGACTGCCAGGCCAAACTGATCATCACCGCGGATGGCGGCTGGCGCCGCGGGAGGATCGTCGAGTTGAAGGCGGGCGTCGACCGCGCCCTGCCCAACACGCCCAGCGTTCAACATGTCATTGTCCTGAAGCGCTGCGCCAACGAGGTCGCAATGATTGCGGGGCGCGATTTCTGGTGGCATGAGTTGATGAGCCGTGCATCCGACGTGCACCGGGCGGCGGCGCATGCGTCCGAGACGCCGCTCTTCATCCTGTATACCAGCGGCTCCACCGGAAAACCCAAGGGCGTGCTGCATACCACCGCTGGCTACCTGCTCGGAGTCACTCTGACCGCGAAGTACGTCTTCGATCTGAAGGACACCGATGTCTATTGGTGCACCGCGGACATCGGATGGGTGACGGGGCACAGCTACGTCGTCTACGGACCGCTTTCCAACGGAGCCACCGTCCTCATGTACGAGGGCGCGCCGAACCATCCGGAGCCCGACCGGTTCTGGGACATCATCGACCGCCACGGAGTGACCATCTTCTACACCGCGCCCACGGCCATCCGCGCGTTCATGCGGTGGGGCGATGAGTACGTGAAGCGCCATCACCTGCGCTCGCTCCGCCTGCTCGGATCCGTCGGCGAGCCGATCAATCCCGAGGCCTGGATGTGGTACCACCGGATGATCGGCGGAAAGCGCTGTCCGATCGTCGACACGTGGTGGCAGACGGAGACCGGCGCCATCATGATCACGCCGTTGCCCGGGGCGATTCCCACCAAGCCGGGTTCGGGCACGCTTCCGTTTTTCGGCGTCGTGCCGAAGGTTGTCGATGAGCAGGGCCGGGAGGTGCCCCGCAATGCCGGGGGCAAGCTGGTTCTGACGCGACCGTGGCCTTCGATGTTGCGGACGCTTTGGGGAGACGATGACCGTTACAAGCGGCAGTACTGGAGCGAAGTCCCCGGCGCGTATTTCACCGGAGACGGCGCCCGGCAGGACGAAGACGGCTATTTCTGGATCGTGGGACGGATCGACGACGTGCTCAACGTCGCCGGTCATCGCATCGGCACTGCCGAGGTTGAGAGCGCCATCGTTTCGCATCCGTCGGTCGCCGAGGCGGCCGTGGTGGGTCGTCCCGATGATCTCAAGGGCCAGGCGCTGGTCGCCTTTGTCACGCTCAAGTCCGGGATTGCGCCGACGGATGCGCTCAAGGAGGAGTTGCGCGCCCATGTGACGAAGGAGATCGGAGCGCTTGCAAGGCCCGACAACATCCGGTTCGCCGCGGGGCTTCCGAAGACCCGGTCGGGAAAGATCATGCGCCGCATTCTCAAGGAAATCGCGGCGGGCGGCGCCGTGAAGGGCGACACCACGACACTCGAGGATTTCTCGGTCGTCGCGACGCTCCAGCAGGACGAATGATGGTGTAGAATTCCAGCTTGCAGAAACTGGCGCGGCGTATCCCGATTACGATCCTCCGCGATGTGTTTGGTTTTCCGAGTGCCGGCAGTCGATTCCGGGCGCGCGCGTCCTCCTCCGGGCGCGGCGATTCCCTGCGGTCCGGACGCACGCCGCTGGCGGCGGTATCGAGACCGTTCGGTTTCGGAAGCGGATGGATTTACGCTGGTCGAGCTGCTTGCCGTCATGCTGCTGCTTGCGATTCTCAGCGGATCGGCCTTCGGCCTCGTTCGCGGGGTGCACGAGCGTGCGGCAACCGCACAGGCACGGGTTGAACTCGCGCTCCTCGCGCAGGCAATCGATTCCTGGCGCGACCGGTACGGCGATTATCCGCCGGTCACCTTACCGGAGGAACTCTACGAGTGCCTGACCGGCCGTCGGGGGCCGCAAAACAACCGTATCGACCCACCGGACCGCACATTCATCGAGACAACCCGGTTTGCGCTGCGCGATTCCGATCCCGGGGCGACGGACAATGCCGTGCTCGATCCGTGGGGCCAGCCGTACCACTACGTGTTGTTCACCAGGACGCAGGGAGCCCACACGGCCCGCGGTTTTGTCGTGTTTTCCAGCGGCCCGGATGGTCGCACGAAGCCGGACGATCCGCCGGCCTCGGGCCCGATGGCGGGTGAACCGGACCTCACGGCTCCGGACAACGCCGACAATCTCTACTCGAACCGATGAGATCGAAGCCACCAGCGCCCGGATTTACGGTGGTCGAGTTGCTCGCCGTCATCGGAGTCATCGCGCTCCTTTGCGGCATCCTTGTGCCGACGCTTGGCGCCGCGAGATCTGCAGCTCTCAGAGCGAAGACGCGGATGCAATTTGCCCAATGGACTGCGGCGCTCGAACAATACCGGCAAGAATACGGCTATTACCCGGCTGTCGGAACCGCCGGCCGGCTCGCGACTGCGGCCGACACCGTTAAATTCGTGCGGACCTTGAGCGGACGGAATGTCGATGGCAGTGCGATCGCGGGCACCGCCGATCTCAACGGAAATGCGAAGCGGATCGCGTTTCTCGCCTTTACGGTCGGCGATTTTTTCGATCCGGATCACCCCGACAGTGGAGCGGACTATGATGGCGACGAACTGCTCCAGGATGCATTTGGAAACACCGAGATCGGTCTCCTTGTCGACGGCACTGGCGACGGACTCGTCCGGCCCGGAGATGACGGGCCCGTTGCCGCAGTGGCGGGCGCGCAGAGTCATATCAGCGTTGCGCCGCAGGCCGCGGATCTGCCGGCCGCCGGTGTGCGGGCCGGGGTCCTGATCTACTCAGCCGGCCGGGGGCACGGCCAGGCGGACATGATCCTGAGCTGGAAATGAAATGCTGACGATCGTTGCGACAGATACATGTGATCGCTGGCGCAAATGTGCCACTCCGAAACGCGAAACGCGGCCTCCGGCGGGCTTCACGATGATCGAGATGCTGCTGGTTGTGGCTTTGGTTGCCACGCTCGCGGTTGAAACCGGCCTCGCGCTGTGCCGGCCCGAGCAGTCCGTGGCGTTGCAGTCGGCGCAGGCGACGGTGTGCAGCCTGTTCTGCGCCGCCCGCGGCCAGGCTGCGGTTTCTCAACAGAACACACGCGTTGTGATCGCTGGCAACCCGGCGGACTCCGACAACTACCTGCGTTCCCTTCAGGTCGTCGAACAGGATTCAAGCGATCCCACGAACTGGCGGACGGATGGGGATGGAATCCGGCTCCCCTCCGGTATCTACGTGGTTCCGCCGGCCGCCGCCGATGTTCCGGGCAACCCCGCCTGGCCTGGCTCCCGATGCTCGACCGCGCTTCCGTCTTCCCCGCGGCTCATGACGATCGATGGCGCCGCGGGTGTCGCCTGCTATTACGTGCAATTCACCCCGCGCGGCACGACAGGCGGAGGATATCTTCTGCTGACAACGGGTCATGTTGCGGCCGGAGCGTCCGGTCCGGTGGCTGCGCTGGACAATCCGGACCGTCTGCGCGGGGTCCTTTTGCGATCGTCGGGGGCGCTCACGCTTGTGAATGACGCGGGCGCCTTTTCGCCATGATTTCCGTTTGCCCGCGATTCAGGAGATGTGCCTTGTCGGATTGGCCGTTCGGGCGGCGCCAGGGTCGATGCACTCATCGGGCGTTTTCACTCGTCGAGGTTGTCGTGGCCGTGGGCCTCCTGTCCTTCGCACTGGTGGCGATTCTCGGACTGATGTCGGCGACCACGCGCTCCGCGTCCGACCTGACCGACTCGGAGGGCCTCGCATCCCTTGGCGCGGGCGTGCAGCGCGAGCTCGAACGTATCGAGGCATCCGTCGGCCTGGGCGGATTCGCGGACCTCGTGCCGGCGGGCGGATCGGCTGCGCCGTTGCGTTTGGTGGGCATCCGGGATGGTTGTCGGGTTTTGCGCGCCGACGGCGCGGATCCCGCGGCCAACCATCCGCTGGATGATCCGGTGCTTCCTGGAATCGCGAATCGCGAGCGCTTCTATCTCGTCGAGGTTACTCGGCTGGCGGAGCCGGACGGTTCCGCGGACGGGGGGTTCATTGCTGTGAGCGCGCGCTGCTCCTGGCCGTACGAGCTTCCGATCGGACCGTCGTCGCAGGGCGCAACCGGATGGAATGCAGATCCGGCGCGCGAAGTCCCCGCCAACGACCGCCGTGTTGCGATCCTCAACCTCGCCATCAGACCATGAAAAACTCCGCGGTCGGCTTCACGCTCCTTGAATTGCTTCTCGCTGCGACGCTCACCGCGCTGCTCGCGGCGCTGGTGCTTGCGACTGCGGCGGGCGCGATGAATCATTGGAATCGGACGGCGGGGCGGCTTGGCGCGGCATCCGAGGCCCGGCTTGGTCTCGACCAGCTCGCGCAGGATCTGCAGGCCGCGGTCTTCCGCGCCGATGGCCATGTCTGGTTGGCCGCTACGGTTCTTCCTGACACAAGTCTTTCGGGGCAATGGCGCGTGGCGGCGGCTGCCGCCCAAGGCAAGCCCGGCAACACGAATCCCTGCACTCTGGACCTTGCGGCGCCGTCCATGGGCGCGGCGCGTTTCGGCGTTGCCGGTGTCTGGCTGCGCTTCTTCACCACGAAGGCGGACACCAACGCGAGCGCGGCCGAACTCCCTGCGCCGGTTGCGGTCGGCTATCAGATCATCCGGCAGAACATCACGTCGGGCTCCGCATCCGAACAGCGCTACATGCTCTTTCGCGCCGAAGTGCGCCGCACGAAAAGCGCGACGGGCGCGTCGGGGACCTTCGAAGCGGGCTACAATCTCGATCCGGCGGCGACACCGGCGACAGCCTACATGGCGCCGAGTGGCACGGCAGGCGATCCGGGAAATCTGCTGCGTCCGCCGCTTGGCTCTGTGCTTGTGGACAACGCGATCGATTTCGGGGTGCGGTTCTACGTGCGCGAGGGTGGCAGCTTGCGCCTCATATTTCCAGCAGCGCCGTCGCCGCTCGAAGGAGTGCCGGCAGGAGGCACGCTTACCACTGCGCGCCCGCCATCCCTCGAAACGCGGCATTTCGCGATGAGCACTCCGCCCGATGCGAACGACGATTACCGCCATGCCTTCCCCGATGTTGCCGATGTCATGATCCGAATCCTGGATGATGAAGGTGCGCGGTTGCTGGCGGCCTACGAGGCGGGCCGCATTCATCCTCCGTCTGGCGTCGCAGCAGCAGACTACTGGTGGATGCTCGCGGAGGCGCATTCACAGGTCTTTATCCGCCGCGTCGCGATTTTGAGCCGGCCGCTGTGAGGTCTGGGGTGAGAGCCACTGTTGTGTTGTAGCCAGCCTCGCTGAGACCGGCTCCGTCTCCGCGGAAGTTTGGGCGGGCATGCCGGGGTCGGCCCGTGTGCGACAAGCTCAGGGCAGGCGACCCCGGCCAACCCGGATGTTTCCTACCTCACCCCGCCGCAGAGCCACAGTCTGTTCGATGCACAAATCTGCCGGCCCAGCGTCAACGACATCCGGGTTAGCCCGCATATCCTGCGACTTTTGCCGATGCTCCAATCGAAAGTGGAAGAACGACTGTGACGACGACCGAGACTGTGAAATATGCGGGCTAAAAGGAGCTTCCCATCGCAGGCAGGATCAGGTCGTGCGTATCTGGCCTTGATGAAGCGTGTCGTGACCAGACCCGAGGACCCAACGCGCGGCAGCGAGCAAGACAATCGCGCCCAGGAACCAGAGGCTCGGTGCGCCTCCTCCGCCGCCTCCACCACCCCCCCCGTTGCTTGACGGAGTGCTGGCTGCGTTGACGGCAAGCGTTGCTGCGTTGCTCGACACGCTGCCAAGGCTGTTGGAAACAGTGACGGTGTAACTGCCTGTGTTGCCGGACTGGACATTGGTCAGCGTCAACGTGGCGTCTGTCGCGCCTGGAATCGAGGCGCCGGCGAAATACCATTGGTAGGTCGGCGCCGGCGCGCCAATCGCGGCCACTGAAAACGAGACGTTTGCCCCGGCGGTCACCGTCTGGCTCTGCGGCTGGATCTGGATCGCCGGTGCGGATGGAGGCACCGCCTTTCGAATCGTGTTGTTGTTGGTGTCCGCGACATAGACGTTGCCGGAGGCGTCGACGGCGATTCCGGTGGGATAGAAGAACCGTGCGGCGCTCCCCGTGCCATCCGTGCTGCCACTGCTTCCCGAAAGACCCGCGACCGTGCCGACCACGCCGTTGACGGTGATTTCCCGGATCGTGTGATTGTCGGTGTCGATCACGAACACATTGCCGCTTCCGTCCACCGCAACATCGGCCGGGTAGAAGAACCGTGCGCCGGCGCCGATGCCATCGCTGCTGCCGCTCACTCCGGCAAGTCCGGCGATTGTGGTCACGGAGGTCGTCAGCGGCAGGGATCCGTCCAACGAGGAAAATTGAATCTTCCGAATGGCATTATTGTTGGTGTCAGCGGCGTAGAAGCCGGAATTGCCGCTGCCCATTGGCGCAATGCCTTCAGGAGCGAAGAGGCGGGCGGCGCTGCCGTCTCCATCGGCGCTGCCACTGATCCCCGCGAGGCCGGCCGCTGTCGTGACCGCGCCGGCAGTCGTAATCTTGCGGATCGTGTCATTCAAGGAATCGGTAACGTAGAGGTTGGAGAGGGGGTCGACTCCAACGTCAGACGGCGCGTTGAATCGCGCCGCGCTGCCTGTGGCATCAGCGCTTCCCGAGGCTCCAGCGAGCCCGGCGAGTGTTGTGACGGCGCCGGCTGACGTAATCTTGCGGATGGTATTGTTGCCCGTGTCGGCCACGTAAAGGTTGCCAGCGGAATCAATGCCAATGCCAGTCGGAAGCGAGAATCGCGCCGCGCTGCCGACGCCATCCGTGCTGCCGCGGGCATTCGCCAGCCCTGCGATTGTGGTTACGGCGCCCGCGGGGGTGATTCGTCTGATCGTGTCGTTGTTGGTATCGGCAACATAGACGTTGCCGCTGCTGTCGGTGGCGAGGTCTGCCGGATGATTGAACAGCGCCGCACTGCCCGTGCCGTCGGTGCTTCCGCCGACGCCGGGTTGGCCAGCCAGGGTCGTGACGACCATCGGGGTGGCGACCACCAGCAGAGCGGAATTCGTCGTCACGCTTCCGAAGGTGTTCGTGATGACGCAGCGGAATTGATCGCCGTCCATTGCCGCGGTGACGGAAGCAACCGTGAGGGTGCTGGTGGCGGATCCCGAATAGACGGCACCGTCCGCGAGATTCGCCCACGTCGCGGTTCCTGTGGGCTCGCGCTGCCATTGATCGGTCGGCGCCGGGGACCCGGTCGCGGTCACCGAAAACGTCACGTTCCGCGCGGGCATTGCTGTCTGGCTGACCGGCTGGGCGGTGATTGCGGGTCCAAAACCGGGGGCGACCGCCCGCACAAGCGGGGCCATGATGGGCGTGCCGATGCCAGTCACCAGATCGTACCCGCTTCCCGCGCTGTAGGCGCCGTTGGTCCCGCTCGTCAAGTCGTGGAAGGCGGATGAACCGATCAACGGGTAAAGGTGGGGTCCCAGCAGGCCCAGCGGCGCCTGCCCGCCCGCAGCCTGCGCCTGATTGAGCAACGCGCAAAGACCGGTCCAGATCGGCGTGCTTACGCTCGTGCCTCCATAGACGTAGAAGCTGGCATAGGTCGACCCCATGGGAGTAATCCAGATCAGGCAGCCGGTGCTTGGATCGCCCACGGCCGAAACATCGGGGACCAATCTCTTGCTTCCAACGGGAACACCTGGGCCCGCCTGCCATGTTGGACGGGCGAAGAAGGTACTGATGCCGCCGCCACTGCTGCCGGATCCGTTGCCGCTTACGGACCAACCGGTCTCGCTGCTCCAAGCGCCGGTCGTCGGGTCAAGAATGAGGCTTGTCCCGCCGACGCCGGTGACGCTCGGGTCGCTCGCCGGATATCCGGGCTGGGCGGGCGCCCTGGAACTATAGTATCCCGTGGCGGAGCTGGGATTGGAACCACCGTCGCCTGACGAGGCGAAGACCGTCACACCCGCGCTCGCCAGAGTGGCAAAGCGTTGTGCCTCAGACTGCATTTCGCTCGCGGACATGTCGGATTCATTGCTGCCAAACGAGAGGTTGAGTTGATGCAGGCTGGGGTGGGATTGCAGGTCGTTGTAGATCTTCAGAAATGCCGCATCGAGGTGGGTTGATTCCAGGTCGATCGTGGCGTAGATCCGTATCGTCGCCGCCGGAGCGACGGAACTGGCCAGCTCGACATCGATCGTCGCTTCGGTGGCGTCGATGTTTGTCAACGAGCCGTTGATCACCTGGACCTCCTGGATGTTGGCCAGAGACTGGCCGACGCCGCATCGGGACCAGAACCCAGTCAGATCGCCATGTGCCGGAAAGACATCGATCACGATGGCGATGGTCTGACCCGATCCGTCCAGCCCGAGGGAGTCCCCGCCATAGGCCCCCAATATCTGCGCCGGCGTATACGGCGGGGAATTTGAGGCGAGCGAAAGCGGCAGGGCGACCGCGGCCGAGGCATGCTTGTGAGCCCGCAAATGCGGCTGCAGTCCGCCGACGCCCAGAAGCGCCGGGGCCAGCGACATCGGGAGGCTGGGTGCTGTGATTGCGGATGTGTATTCGGCGCCGTCGGCGGCTACGCGGGCAAATGTGGCCTGAAAGACTTCCGCGACGCGGCTCACCGAACCGCGGGCGAAAACGGACAACCGGGTGTCATCCTGAAGCGTGATTGCGAATCCCTGGGCAGTCAGCCAACCGACCGCGGCGTCGTAGTCCGCCTGGAGTGGGAAGTACTTCCCAATCATCTCTTCGCGCGGAATGATCTCCCCTCCAGACACCCGTTCCTGAAGTTCGGCGAAGTTCCGCATCGCCAGCATCACTTCGAAGTCCATCGGTGCCTCCGCTTCGCCGGCAGTCAGGCTCGCGCGGGCGATCCGGGGCATCCGGGATCCGGTCGGCCCGGCGGGGTTTGTGGTCGGAACTTCGACGATGCTGCTCTGATAGCGAACGCGAGGTCCGGGCGACGATCCGGCGCTCCATGGCGAACCCACGACCGAAAAAAGGACGGCTGCGAAGATGCCGCGGAGCAGCCGCCAGTGCCGGAAGAGCCCGGAACCGGGATTCTGTCGAAAATGCGTGGACCAGATCTCGATAGGGAACATGATGCGGCTTTTACCTCGCATGACCGTCGTGTCTGTGGATGCGCGCAACGATTGGACTTTCACCTGTTTGACAGCGCAGAATGAAGGATGCTCCACAACGATGCTGGCGGCAACAGATCCTGTTGCAATGCGTTCTTTCGTGTTGATTGCATGATTTGAAATTCGCGGTGTCTTGACATGCAGCATCGTGCTGCTGAGATCGCATGCGCTGCTGGAAGAACCCAATCCTCCGTTCCTGAATGATGACAGGAGAATTTCCCAATGATTGCAGTGCTGCGGGCGTTGCAGATGGACGGCTCTTCGCTTTGGGGGCACCCCCAATTTCGATGAATGATGGTTCCCTGATGAAAAGGGTTTCGTTGGGCGGTTGCTGGATACCGGCCGTTGTGTTGCTCGCCGGATGTGCGACAGGCGGGACCAACCACGCCGCAAGCCTGCAGAAGGCGATGGATGCCAATCACAGGGCTGCCATCGGGATTCTGCAGAAAGCGAATGACGAAATGCTGCCCTACCGCATCGAGCAGGGCGTTTTCGGCGCCTCGTTCTCCAAATCCGACCTTTCGCTGCTGGCGCCTTCCGACATCGCGGCGTGGGACAAGATCCTGTGTGGCCTGGACACCTACTGCGCCGCGCTCGCGGAACTGACGTCGGGCAAGGAAGCAGCGGACTATGCCGGCGCGTCGGAGAGCTTTGGTCTGAAGGTCAAGTCGCTGGTCAAGACCGTCGAGGGAAGCACTGGCGCCGGAATCGTCGACGCGGGGACTGCGGTGACTGAGCTGGGCAGCATCCTTGTGACGTACAAGGGCGAACGCGATGTGCAGGCGGTGGCGAAGGCCGCGGACCGGAGTTTTCAGACGGTGGTTTGTGGTCTGGTTGGGGCGCTTGGATTTGTCGGCGAGCCTCCGCGACCGGTGGCACACGGTCTCCTTGCGAGTTACGAGGCGGGTTACCAGACAATCAATGCCGAGAAGAGCCTGCGGCGATTCAAGGGCGATGCGATCGCAGGCTTCGCTGCGATGGCCCCGGCGGAACGAAGAGAATCCATCAAGAATTTTGTCGCGTGGCTTCGCGTCGAACAGGATCACGAGGATTTCGTCGAATCCGTGGCCGCGCTGGCGGGAGCCTTGAACAAGGCGGCGGCAGCCCATGCGGCGCTTGCCCGCGGCGACCCTGCGACAATCGGCGCGGCGTTCGCAGCGTTGCGGGCGGAGATTCAGAACACCGTCCAGATATACCAGAAATACAAGCAAGGTTAGAAACCCATGGCCACGATTGCCGATCTCGAAGACCTCCAGGACGGCCTCAGCGCCAGCATCCAGGCGCTGCTGCAGGCGTACGGCCAGTGCGCCGATCCGGTGGAAAGCGCCACAATCCTCGGCCAGTCACAGCAACTCGCTGCGCAAATGTCGCAGATCGAAACCAATCTGTTCCATCAGCGGGCAATTGCCGCGGGTGCGTCGATCGACAGCGCGTTTGCGTCCGCCGGGGGATTCACGCAGCAACTGAAGGACATGGCCGGGAAACTGGAACGGGTGTCCGACATCATTTTGACTGCGGCCAAGCTCGTCAGCGTTGTCACGCAGATCATCGGCTTCCTGGATCGCTGAATCGCGGCCGGATCGGTTCCTGCAGTGGATGCGCGGCGGTTTGCAGCGGAGATCACCCATCTGGCCCGGTTCAAGCTGTGGATTGTTCAACCTATGAACAACCACTATAACAACCACGGGGTCACGCTTCTCGCAATCGCGTTGTTGATCGACGCGCTGAATCCGTCGCCGCGGGTGGCGAAGTCGAAGGCCGCAGTACTTGACAGCCTGATGCTGGCAAATCGCAAAGCCGGGCCACGCCGGAGTTGATGCCCGCGGCCCGCCGGATTTTTCGGACCGTCGGCGCCGGGCCTCGGCGGCCCCAGCTTGGCCGGCTACAACAATCCGCTGTTTCCTAGCGAGCCGCTCCCCCATGCTGGCAGGCGCCCCGCTCCCGCCTGCGAGGAGCAGGAGTCCGGAAATGACTGGAGTTTTCTCTCCGGCGTCCAATCGTGGGTTGCGTCTCGTTCAAGCCACCTCATGCACCGCTGAGACATGCTGCCGGGTGGCCGGGATTTCGATCCATGCATGCCCGCCTCGCAGAGCTTTTCAGCAGCCGTTTCGGCGCACCGCCAGCCGACTCCAGCCCGTTGCCGGCGCACGGGTCCGACCGGAAGCTTTTCAGGTTGAGAGCGCGGGATGGTCGGACCGCAATCGGGGTCGAGAATCGCGATCGCGACGAGAACGCGGCGTTCGTCGGATTCTCACGGCATTTCAGGGCGGCCGGCCTGCCGGTGCCGGAGATCTACGGCGAGGATCCCTCCGCCGGTGTCTATCTGGAGGAGGATCTCGGTGAGATGACGTTGTTCCAGCTGTTGCAGAAGGAGCGGGGGAATGCGCCGGAAATCCCCGCAAACGCGGCGTCGGTCTACTTGCAATCGGTCCGCCTGCTCGCACGCATGCAGATCGAGTCAGCGCGAGGGCTGGACTACCGGCTGTGCTATCCTCATGTCGCCTTCGACCGGCGGTCGATGACGTGGGACCTGAACTATTTCAAATACTACTTTCTCAAGCTGGCCCACGTTTCCTTTCACGAGCAACGGCTCGAAAACGACTTCGATGCGCTTGTCGCTTTCCTGCTTCAGGCCCCGGCGGATTTCTTCCTCTATCGGGATTTCCAGTCGCGCAACATCATGGTGCGCGACGGCATGCCGTGGTTCATCGATTACCAGGGAGGCCGGCGGGGTGCTCTGCCGTACGATCTCGCGTCGCTGCTGCTCGACGCCAAGGCCGATCTTCCATTCGATTTCCGCGACGAACTCAAGACGCAGTACCTCGATGCCGCCTCGGCGCTTGTCCCGGTCGACCGCGCCCGTTTCGACGATTTCTACAGGGGGTTTTCGCTCATTCGCATCCTGCAGGCCATGGGGGCCTACGGCTACCGCGGCTTCTATGAGCGCAAGGCGCATTTTCTCCAGAGCGTGCCCTACGCTATCCGGAATCTCGAGCGGCTGTTGGCGGCCGGCGGACTGCCGGTGGCGCTCCCTGCGCTCGAAGAAGCGTTGCAGCGGATCGTGGCATCCGCGCGTTTGCGCACGATTGCACCGGTGTCGCCGCGCCTGACCGTCCGCATTGAGAGCTTTTCGTACCAGCGGGGGTATCCGGCCGACACCACCGGACACGGGGGCGGCTTTGTCTTTGACTGCCGGGCGTTGCCGAATCCGGGGCGCGAGCCGGGTTTTCTCAATCTCAGCGGGCGCGATTCCGCGGTGATCGCCTGGCTCGAGCGGCACGACGAACCCGGCCAGTTTTTGGCGCAGGTTCGCGCGCTCCTTGAGCCGACTCTGGAGAACTACCAGCGCCGCCATTTCACGCATCTCTCCGTGGCTTTCGGTTGCACCGGCGGTCAGCACCGCAGCGTGTATTGCGCCGAATCCCTCGCGCAGGCGTTGCGCGCACATCCGGGCGTGGGCGTGGAAGTCCACCACCGCGAAGCGGGCCGCTGGCCGGTCCAGACGGGGGCCGTGACTGCTGCCAAACCATGAAGGCGATGATTTTTGCCGCGGGCCGCGGCACACGGCTCCGACCGCTGACCGACACCCGTCCAAAGGCGCTCGTGGAGGTGGCGGGCCGGACTTTGCTCGAACAGGTCGTGGTCCGCCTGGTGGAAGCGGGAGTCACCGAGGCCATCGTCAATCTTCACCATCTTGGCGGGCAGATCCCGCCGTTTCTGGAAGCGCACGGCAGCTTTGGATTGCGCCGTGTTGTCTACTCGGATGAGCCAGCCCTGCTCGGCACCGGTGGCGGGCTCAAACATGCGGCCTGGTTCTTTGACGACGGGCAGCCGTTTCTCGTCCACAACGTCGATGTGCTCAGCGACATCGATTTGGGTGCTTTGATGCGCGCCCAGTCCGGTTCACAGGCGCTGGCAACCCTTGCCGTGATGGCCCGCCCAACAGTCCGCCCGCTCTATTTTGATTCCGCCGGGCGGCTCATCGGCCGCCGGTCGCCAGACCGGGGCGACGAATTTGTCTGTGCGCCATCGGGTGCGTTCGAAGCGCTTGGATTCTGTGGCGTCCAAGCCGTCTCCCCGGCGATCTTCGACAAGATCTCCGAAGTCGGGGAGTTCGGCATTACGGAGGTCTATCTCCGGCTGGCCAAAGCGCGTGAGGACATCCTCGCGTACCGCGTCGACGGCGCGAAGTGGAGGGATTGCGGTCGCCGGGAGGATCTGCGGCCATTCTAGGCGGCATCAAGGCGCAGGGCGCCACCGTGCGGCACTGCCTGGACAAGCGTTGAGGATTTGCGAGCGCCCGAAGCCTGCCGGGAATTCTCCCGCCGGGCCTGATGCGTGTCCGCCTCGGCGGAACAGGCCCCGATCCCGCCCCGCGCGCCGCGCAGCGATCTACTCGCCAAGGCGCCTGCCGGGAACGAGGTAGTTTCGGACGTAGTCGCTTACGGCCTCGGCGAGCGGAGTGATCGGGCGTTCGTAACCCGTCGCGCGCAGCTTGGCGATGTCGGCCTGGGTGAAATACTGGTATTTGCCGCGCAATTCATCCGGCATTGCGATGAATTCGATCGCGGGAGGGCGACCAAGCGCTCCGAAGATTGCGCCGGTGAGTGCGAGCCAGGTGTTGGCCTTGCCGGATCCCAGGTTGTAGAGCCCGCCCGCGGACGCCGCCTTTTCTGCGAAGTGGAGCGTCATCTCCACGGCATCCTTCACGTAGAGAAAATCGCGCTGCTGCTCGCCGTCCTTGAACTCGGGTTTGTAGCTTTTGAAGAGGCGGACCTTCCCGGTCGCCAAGATCTGCTCATAGGCCTTGTGGACGAGCGAACGCATGTCCCCCTTGTGATCCTCGTTCGGACCGTAGACGTTGAAGTATTTGAGGCCCACGATGCGGTGGAGGAAACCTTCCTTCTGGGCGTGGAGGTCGAAAAGCTGTTTCGAGCAGCCATACAGGTTGAGCGGCCTCAGGCGTTCGAGGTTCTCATCCCTGTCGTCCATGCCCGCGCTGCCGTCGCCGTAGGTGGCGGCTGACGAAGCGTAGATGAAACGCGCACCTTGTGCCAGAGCCCACGCGGCCAGCTCTCGCGTGTAGGCGAAGTTGTTGTCCCGGAGGTACGCCTCGTTGCGTTCCGTGGTGGCGGAGCAGGCTCCGAGATGAAACACCGTGCCGAACCGTCCGAATGCGCCGTCGCCGGCCTGCAACGCCGCCCGAAAAACGTCGGCTTCGACAAAGTCTGCGAATTTCAGCGACGCCAGATTGCGCCGTTTGTCCTCGCGCCCTGAATCCAGGGGCACGACGCCACTCCAGTGTTTGCCGGGCTCGAGGTAGTCGGTGACGACAATGTCGGTCCGGCCACGTTGATTGAGCGCCCAAACGAGGGCGCTGCCGATGAAGCCGGCGCCGCCGGTGACGAGGATGCGGCCACGATCAAGCGTGCTCATGCGCAGAATTTCGACCACGGATCAACGAGCGCGGCTCCGCGGCAACGGAAAGCGATGATGGGTGCTGGCCTGCGCATCGACACGAACCCGCACGGATGTGCAGGCACAAGAATTCGCGGTCATTCGCGTGCATTCGTGGATCTCGACCGGTTCAGATCAAGCGTCCCGGGACAGTTCCTCGGAGCGGTTCTTTGCGGCGAGAATCGTCTTCTCAATGATGTCGCGGAAGCCCCGGGCCGACATGCATTGCAGGCCGGCAAACGTCGTTCCATGCGGGGAGGTGACCTGGTCGCGCAGCGACTCGGGTTCGATCCCGGTTTCCGCGAGGAGGCGCGCGGAGCCCAGCACGGTCGCCTGGGCGAGTTGGGCGGCAACGTCGCGCGACAGTCCGGCGGCGACACCGCCTTCGCGGAGCGCGGCGACAAATTCGAACAGGAAGGCCGGCCCGCTGCCGCTCAGGGCGGTGACGGCGTCGAGGTCCTTTTCGTCGAGCGCAACCATTTCGCCCAACGCTCCGAGGACGGTGTCGACCAGCCTGCGGTCCGAGGCGCTGAGCGGCTGAAGCGCGGCCCAGCCGGTGATGCCCGCGCCGATCTGTCCCGGGGTATTCGGCATCGCGCGCACGAGGTTCCGGGCATGCGGAAAGGTCCGGGCGAGGCGGTTGAGCCGTTTGCCCGCGAGAATTGAAATCACGAGCCGGCCGGTGGTGAGCCCGGCCAGGCGCGGATCGAGGCCGGCGAGTTGCTGGGGCTTGCAGGCCAGCACAACCGTGTCGGCCGTTGACAGCAGCGAAGCAAGATCCGGAGACGCGGTGATTCCGGTGCGACCGGCCAGAATCTTTGCCGTGTCGTCATCGCCGCCGACGCAGGCGATCTCCGCGGGCGTTGCGGCTTTCCTGGCCAGCAAACCACCGACCATTGCCGAGGCCATGCGCCCGGCGCCCACAAATGCAAATCGTGTCACGGGCGTGGTGCCGGTGGTCTCACTCATTGGCGGGTTTCTTCCTCCTTTGCGAAACTGGATGGAGCAGGATCGCGACGGTGCCGCCGCCGGGATTGTCATCGAGCATCACTTCGCCGCCGATGTTGCGGAGCGAATGGCGCGCGACGGTCAGGCCCATGCCAACGCCGACGGTCTGCTTGGCGCTGATGAACGGCTCGAACATGTGGTCGCGAACCTCGGGATCGATGCCGCGCCCCTGATCTGCAATCCGAATCTCCACAACCTCGCCTTCATCCCGATCCTCGACGAGCGCAGTGCTGACGGTGATCGGGCGCTGGTCGGGCGGGGTGCCGTCCGCGTAGGCTTCCCAGGCGTTGATCAGGATCTTCGACAGGACGTCCTCGAAAACTTCAACATGGGTGTCGATGACCAGGTCTCCGAGAGGATTTGAGATGACGACGGGCTGGAAGATCTTGTGCTCCGCCTGGTAACGCTTCACTCCGCCCTCCAGGATTTGCTGCAGGCTGACCCTGGTGACTGTCAGCCGGGTCTTGACCACGAGCGAGCTCAGCTGGCGAATGATCACAACGATGCGTTGCACGGCATCCTCGACATTCTGCGCATTCTTCCGCACGAGCTCCGGCTTTTCGGCGCTGGCCTTGATGAGGTCGAGATAACCGATGACAACGCCCAGCAGATTGTTGAGATTATGCGCAATGCCCTGGGTGACGGCGCCGATGGTGGCGGCCCGGCGCGATTCGAGGAGGCGGCGCTGCAGATCGACGATTTCGCGATTGATGGCGGCAAAACGCAGCTGGGTCTGCACGCGCGCCAGTGTTTCATCCAGGTCGATCGGCTTCGTGATGTAGTCGACCGCCCCGACGCCGAGGCCCTCAAGCTTGCCTTCCTTCGAGCTGCGGGCGGTGACAAAGATGATCGGGATTGGGCGGGTGTCCTCGCTGGATTGAAGCCGCTGGCAGACCTCGATGCCGTCCATTTCGGGCATCATCACATCGAGCAGGATGAGGTCGGGCTTTTCCTGGGCGACGAGATCGAGCGCCTCCTGGCCGGAATACGCAGCGATCACCTGCATCCCTTCGCGTTCCAGTTTGCGCTTGAGCAGTTGTACGTTGATGGGCTGGTCGTCCACCACGAGAATCTTGGGCGAAGGCATGCGGGGGAAGTATTGGGGTCAGGTTTGGCCGATGGCAAGAGTCGCGTGCGCGCCGTCAGGCGGAGCCCGACCGGCGGCGGGCCTTTAGCGTATTTTTCATCAGCATGGCAACCGTCATGGGGCCCACGCCACCGGGAACGGGTGTGATCCGGCTCGCAATCGGCGCGACGGTGGAGAATTGCACGTCGCCAACGAGCCGGTAGCCGGATTTCCGGGTGGCGTCAGGAACCCGGTTGATTCCGACATCGATCACGACTGCGCCCGGCTTCACCATGTCTGCAGTGACGAACCCGGCGCGGCCGATTGCGGCGATCAGGATGTCGGCCTGACGGGCGATTGCGGGCAATCCCACGGTCTGCGAGTGGCAAAGGGTTACCGTGGCATTGGCCCAGGCTTTCTTCTGCATCGCCAGGAGCGCAACGGGCTTTCCGACCAGCAGACTGCGTCCGAGGACCACAACATGCTTGCCCGCGAGCGTGACGCCTGAGCGGGCGAGGAGTTCCATGATTCCGGCCGGGGTGCAGCAGACGAAGCCGGTTTCATCCTCCTGTGCGATCTTGCCAAGATTGATTGTGCCCAGACCGTCGACATCCTTGGCCGGAGCGATGCGACGAAAGACCTCGAGTTCGTCGAGGTGGGGTGGAAGGGGCGATTGAACAAGAATGCCGTCAACCTCCGGATCGGCATTCAATTGGTCGATCAGCGCGAACAGCCCGGATTGCGGGATGTCCACTGGCGGGAGCAGCACGCGGCCGACGATGCCGATTTCCGCGGCAGTCTTCTCCTTCTGGCGGACGTAGGAAACCGACGCCGGGTCGTCTCCCACGCGCACGAGCGCCAGGCATGGCTTGCGCCCGGGCAGGCCAGCCACCTCGGCCTTGAGCTCTCGAATGATGTCTGCGGCGATCCGGTTGCCGTCGATGAGTTCCATGGAGCGGGAAAAAGTCGGCGACCGTGCTGAGGGCGGGCGCCGGCAGTCTCAGTGATCCTCCAGGGTCTGGACCACAACCACCAGGTTCTTCCAGTCGTCCGTCTGGGTGATGACGCCCGACACGGTCACCAGATGATCGATGTAGGGTTCGATCTTCTGCGTGGCCGCGACCTTGCTTACGTCAAGGAAGGCGATGCGTTTGCCGTTGGTGCCGTTGAGCTGATAGTCATAATCCGGACGGGGTCCAACGAGGAGAAGACGCTTGGTCTCAACCAGCATGCCCTGAAGCGAACGCGGAATTGCGGTGGCAGGGGCGGCGACGACCGGTGGAGCGGCGTTCACCGGCGGCGGCGGTGCGCTCGCTGCAGTCACCAGGGCGGCGGCCGGCGCGGGGACGGTCCCGCCGACATGGATGTAGCCGATGATTGTCTTGAAGTACTTGATCTGCGTCCAGCCGCTGCGCAGGCCGGTGATTTCGGTCTTGTCTCCCTCCTGCATCGTCGCGAGGAGCGGGGCGTCAGCCTTCGGCTTCATCCGGATCGCGGCGCCCGCGCGAATATCGAGACTCTTGTTGAAGTCATTGTTGTTCACATAGACTTCGTGCGGGCCGGGCAACTCGACCGCCATCCATCCTGCGGGCGCCGAGGCATTCGGAGCGGCGACCGGATCGGTGCCCGCCTTGAGGTAACCGATGGCGGCGGACGTGGTGTCGGGTTGCGAATGGATCGCGGTGGTCTCCATCAACGGCGCGCCAAAAGAGGCGGCGGCGAGGAGCAGGCCGGTGATGACAAGAGAGGACTTGGTCTTCATGGGCGGACGTGGCTTCTGCAACAGTATGCGGAAAAAGGTTTTCACAATCCAGCAGATTGGATGCCTTTGCTAGGCACTTGTTTCCCGGCGCGCAAAGGAATTCCTCGTTTTCCTGCGAAGCGCACCTGCCGAACTTCATTCGAGCAGGCTGGGAAGCCCGCGCCAGGACAATCCGAACGCGATTCATAGCGGCGCGGCGTTCCGCGCCGTCAGAGGCGGAAGCGACCCGGATTGGGATTGCCAGCGTCCGCATCGACTGACAATCGGCAGATGCGCCCTTTCTTGCGAAGGCTCGAAAAATCGGCTCGCGCCTTTTGCAGCAATTCGCGGTACTGGTGCCATGACTTTCAATAATCGCGTCGCCCTGGTCACCGGGGCCGGTCGGGGAATCGGCAAGGCCATTGCCGAGGTGCTTGCCAAGGCCGGTGTCACCGTGATCTGCGTCAGCAAGAACGAGGCAAGTTGCGGCGCGGTCGCCGCGGCGATTCAGGCGGCTGGCGGAAAGGCCCGTGCGGTTGCTGTCGACGTGGCCGACGGCGCCGCCGTGGCAAAGGCGGCCGGCGAATTGCTCGCCGAGTTCGGCAACATCGACATCCTTGTGAACAACGCCGGCATCACGCGCGATGGGTTGTTGTTTCGGATGTCCGACGACGATTGGAACGCGGTTCTGGCCACGAATCTGACGAGTTCGTTTCACTGGACGAAATATCTCGGCCGGGCCATGACCCAGAAGCGCTGGGGTCGCATCGTCAACATTGCCTCGGTGGTCGGGCTCACCGGCAATGCCGGCCAGGCCAACTATGCCGCAGCAAAGGCGGGGTTGATCGGATTCACAAAGAGCATCGCCAAGGAATTCGCGCGCCGCTCCGTCACGTGCAACGCCGTCGCGCCGGGGTTCATCAAGACCGACATGACTGCGGTTTTGGGGGAAGAAGTGGCCAAGGCGGCCCTCCAGTTCATCCCAATGCAGCGCATGGGCGAACCGGCGGATGTCGCGCATCTGGCTGCGTTTCTCTGTTCCGAAGAAGCGGGATATATCACAGGGCAAGTTTTTACCGTTGACGGCGGCATGGTGATGTGATCCCAAGGAGCAGCCCAAACCCTGTCCCTTTACACAACATGGCCGATCAGAAAACCATCGAACAACGCGTAAAAGAGATCATCGTTAACCAGTTGAACGTTAACGAGGAACAGATCACCCCGGAAGCTTCATTTCTCGATGATCTGGGCGCCGATTCGCTCGATACCGTCGAGCTTATCATGGCTTTTGAGGAGGAATTCAAGGATGAGATCAAAGGTGAGATCCCTGAATCCGATGCCGAGAAGCTCCAGACGGTCGGCGATGTGATTGCCTATATCGAAGAGAAATCCTCAGCGAAATAATCAATCCTATCCCATTTCGGCGTTCTACCGTGCTGCCCATGGGGACTCCTCGGTAGAGCGCTTTTTTTGTACCTATGGATTCTGCCCAGCCTTTCCCCCGAATTGTCATCACCGGGCTCGGTGTCGTGAGCTCTCTGGGCCTGGAGGTTGAGAATTTCTGGGCCAACATCCTGGCGGGCCGGAACGGAATCAGCCGGGTCACGCAATTCGATACGACCGATTACCCGTGCAAGATCGGCGCGGAGATCGTCGATTTCGACGCTGCCAAGCTCATGGATCCGAAGGAGGCGCGGCGCAACGACCGCTACACGCACTTCGGGTTCATCGCCGCAATGAAGGCGGTGGCGGACGCCGGCCTGAAGCCCGAGGCGGAGAACTCCGACCGGATGGGCGTGATCACCGGGTCCGGTATTGGTGGAATGCATACGTACGAGCAGCAGCTGCGGATACTCTGGGAGCGCGGCCCGCGCAAGGTCTCGCCGTTCACGATCCCCTCGCTGATCACCAACATGTGCAGCGGTCTGATTGCCATCAAGGTTGGCGCGCGGGGTCCGAACTTCGCCGTGGTGAGCGCCTGCGCGTCGTCGGCGCATTCGATCGGCGAGGCCTTCAACACGATGCGGCGCGGCGAGGCTGACGTGATGATCGCCGGCGGAAGCGAGGCGGCGATCACACCGTTCTCCTATGCGAGCTTCTGCTCGATGAAGGCGATGAGCACGCGCAACGACCAGCCGGACAGGGCCTGCCGGCCGTTCGAGCTCGATCGCGACGGCTTCATCATGGGCGAGGGGGCCGGGATCGTGATCCTGGAGACCCTGGCGCATGCGCAGTCCCGCGGGGCGCACATCTATTGCGAACTGGTTGGTTACGGAGCCTCCTGCGACGCCTTTCATATCACCCAGCCCGACCCGGAAGGTCGCGGGCTTTCGCTGGCCATGAACCGCGCGCTCGCGGTTGCAGGCGTGCGGCCTGACGAGATCGACTACATCAACGCCCACGGCACGTCGACAACGTACAACGACAAGTTCGAGACGTTCGCGATCAAGCAGGTTTTCGGCGACCACGCCCGCAAGCTGATGGTGAGCTCGACGAAATCGATGACCGGGCACCTGCTGGGAGCCGCCGGCGCTGTGGAGGCGCTCATCTGCGCGAAGGCGCTCCAGACCGGCGAGGTTCCCCCGACGATCAACTACGAGACGCCTGATCCCGAGTGCGATCTCGACTACGTGCCCAACGTCAAGCGGTCCGCTCCGCTCCGCGTCGTGTTGAGCAACAACCTCGGCTTCGGTGGGCAGAACGCCTCGCTCGTGCTCCGCCGGTTCGAGTAGCGTTCCGCCGCCTTTTGCTTTGCGTGAGACAACTCGCGGGGCTGAGTGTCTGTCCCTTCGATCCTTCCTTGCGTGAAGCTGCAAAGGAAGGACGGCGACAGAAGGTTCAGAAAGCACAGAAGGCCGCGGGTTTCGCCCACGAATTCCCACGAATCGATCTGGCGCAGCACAGCGCCACCAGACCCAAGCCATTTTACAGGAGGACGCGGAGGAAACAGAGGGTCGGATTCCAATCCGCGTCACAGAAGGCAAACAAGACGCGGTTTTGGCTTCTGTGAAACAGGAGTTCGCTGAGGTAGCGGAGATCTCTTCTCGTTCCGGCCTTTGTGGCATGGTGTCCCAATTCCCAAACTCCAAATCCCAAGGAACCGATCAAACTGAATTCCGCAGTTTGAGGCTTCGGCTCCTCGTAGCTGCGAGCGTGAGCCCTTCGACTCCGCTCAGGGCCTTTAGCCTGTCGAAACGGCGAGTGGATCGGGTCGCTCCGCCATCTGCGCCAATCTGGGCTATCTGCGGTTAAACCGGATCGGAACTGAACCGCAGATTCCGCAGATAAGCGCAGATGAAACTTTGGCCGTCGACACCGGGTCTTCCCATGAAAACGGTGAGAACAGTCGAGGAGGAATCGCTCCTCTGTTGCCTCCTGTAAAATGGATTGGCTTATCCGTGAAATCCGCGTAATCCGCGGTAAAAGGGTTGGAAAGGCAAAGGCTGACACGCTGAAAAGCTGAAAGCTGAAACTGGAGACCTGCATCCATAGAACCACAGAGACAGAGAGGCACGAAGATCGATCCGGTCTTCCTCGGCGCGCCCTACCTTTCCCGGTTTCAGCTTTCCCGCTTTGCTCCGGCCTTTGTGTCTTTGTGCCTTTGTGGTGAACTCCGCCTTCAGGTCTCAAGTCTTAGGTTTTCAGCATTCGCCCTCCGTTTCCTCCGTTGCCTCCTGTAAAATGGATCGGGGAGCGACGATGCGATCATCTGGGAGTACGCCAAGATCGATCCCAGAGTTTTCACCACAACGTCACAAAGACGCAGCGGTGCGCCCGGGCGGAACATCATGCGCGAGATCATCGAGCGGGTTGCTCGCTGCTTCCACGACTGGGTGTTTGTAGCCAGCGGTTGTTTCGATGG